>Ga0181574_10000301_pt1 | contig 45461 bp, 40 predicted proteins | sample 101ome_24_FD_145600 | JGI IMG/M metagenome (GOLD analysis project Ga0181574, IMG submission 145600) | Coastal salt marsh microbial communities from the Groves Creek Marsh, Skidaway Island, Georgia - 101410AT metaG (spades assembly) | ecosystem: Environmental > Aquatic > Marine > Intertidal zone... | reverse complement strand
ACATAAACGCGTCAATTAACTCTCGATCGATATTGTACTCAAAAACTGTGATTTGAAATGAATGAAGAATAGGGTTCATACTGAACCGACGCTCTAGCGCATCATTCAAGTCATCTTCAAATCGTTTAAAGAGGTCTTGTTGATTCTGATTATGGAACGTATCAACTATTTCATCCGCAAATCGCACAAATCCGTAAATATTGTGGATTGCCGGCTGGATGCTTGGATCCAACATACTGACAGAAGAATAGAACGATGTGCTATATGCTTCTGTTACAGACGCACTACACTTTGCTGCAAGTTGATTAAATATCTGCATGGGATAAGTGTTTAAGTTTTTCGTTAATGATTAGCTGTGAGGATATTTTGCCGGATATAAGTGCTGGTGGTACACCTGGTCCGGGAACAGTTAGCTGCCCGGTAAAAAACAAGTTAGAAACTTTACTGCTTTGAATTTTAGGTCGTAAAAACGCAGTCTGTCTCAAAGTATTTGCCATACCATAAGCATTCCCCTTGTAAGAGTTGTATTCAGACTTGAAGTCGGACACACAAAATGAACGTTTATAGTCTATTGCCTCGCGTATTTGATTTCCGGTTCGTCGCTCTAATCGTTCCATCACCTTATCAAAATACTTCTCGCGCTCTTCTTCTGAATCTTCCAAGCCCGGTGCTAATGGAACCAAGAAAAACAAATTTTCGTGGCCTTCCGGAGCTACAGATGAATCTGTTACACTCGGTGCGCAAACATAGAACAGAGGCTTATTAGGCCATTTGGGTTCATCGTATATCTCTACAGCGTGTTCATCGAATTCTTCATCAAAGAAGAGGTTATGATGTAACAGGTTGTTTAATTTCTTTTTCACTCCAACATAGAAGATTAAAGCAGATGGAGCGAAAGTTCTTTTGCCCCAATACTTCTCGGAATACTGTCGGTCTGTGGTGCTGAGTAGCGTTTCTGTGTGATGATAGTCTGCACCACTAAGCACGAAATCCGCTTCCTTAAACTCACCGTTGACGATCAGACCTTTTGCCTCTCCGTCTTGCACGACAATTTCGTCGACCGATGAAGAAGTGTGGAATTTAGTTCCCAACGATCTGGCCAACTCGGTCATTCCTTCAACAATCTTATACATTCCACCCATCGGATACCATGTACCCAGCACGAGGTCGGCGTAGTTCATGAAGTTATAAAACGCCGGTGTATCTTCTGGTTTAGCACCGAGAAAGAGTACCGGAAACTCCAATATTTTAATTAATTGTGGGTTGGTAAAACGCTTTCTAATGGTTGATCGAATAGACGTAAAGAATTGATTTACTCGACTAACGGTTTCAGGTGTAACCAGTTCCAAAACGGATTTACCTGGCTTATAAACAATTTCATCCATGGCAGCTTTGTAATTAAACTCTGCACTGTTGATGAATTTTCGCAATTGATTTCCCGCACCCGGTTCAATCGAATCAAATAACGTGTGTATCTCGTCAATCGATGATGGAATCTCAACTTTATCCTCCCCGTCAAAGAAAACTTGATACGCCGGGCTGAGGCGTGTTAGATTGTAGTAATCAGAAGGTTCTTTTTCAAAATCGGCGAAGAACTTCTCGAAAATATCTGGCATCCAATACCAACTTGGACCCATATCAAATGAATACCCTTGCTCATGGAACACACGAGCTCGTCCACCTAAAGACGAGTTTTTCTCATAAACGTCCACTTCAAATCCAGAACGAGACAAGTAACTCGCGGCGCTTAGTGCGCTGAATCCGGAACCAATCATTGCAACTCTATTCATTTTTGTTTAAGCAAATCACGTTATAGTTAAACACTAAAGCAAGCTAGCTAGGCAAATTGTTTATTATTTCTGACAAATTGTTAAACACTTTTATTTTTTCATTCTTCACGGTAGCCGCTTGAGCATTGGTTCCAGTAATCCACAAACTATCATTTCTCTCTTCCAATAACTCGCGATTGAATCGCGCCAGATACCCATCGATATTATCTATCTTAGGCATTACAGTGAAGTAGCCAATGAATTGAACTTTTGAAAAAATTGCCTGAATTGAAGTTAGGTTTTCAAGTGGAACAGACTGACCAAGATAAATCGAATAGCGGCCTTTCAATAACATTTCATAATGCAGATACAACAAACCCAATTCATGTATTTCATTATCCGGAAGAAACAAAACATAAGTCGTCTCGTCCTCAGCGCTTACAGACTGTTGAACCCTCTCTATACTTAAGTGTAGCTTCTGTTTTATCAGGTTGGTAATAAAGTGTTCATGAACCGGTGTGATCGAATTGGATTGCCACTGCAAACCAATTTTATGTAAGAGCGGAACAAACACTTCAAGAAAGACATGGCGAAACGAGTATTCTGCAACCAAACGATTAAACGTTTGTTCGAACAGGGCTTGATCAAACTGGAACATCGATAGAGTAAGATGATCCATGTAAGCACTGTTCTGACCCGAGCGTGTCACAACGTCTTTAACTTCTGCCGCTAACTCGTTCTCCGGGAGTTTGGCTATCTTACTGATTTTGTATCCCGCATTATATAGCTGGGTCACATTCAATAACTTCTTGAGGTTTATCGTATCGTAAAACCGAATATTAGAATCGGTACGATCAGGTTCGAGAATAGCGTAACGCTTCTCCCAAATGCGAATGGTATGCGCCTTGATCCCTGAAAGATTCTCAAGGTCTTTAATCGTAAACTTTGTAGCTACTTTGTTCAACTCTAATTATTATTCGTTAAAGAGAGATACAACTCAGATCAGAATATGTTTTAACTTGTTTCTTTCGGCTTAAACAAAACGACCAAATGAGCGTACACCACCATAGGTACAATGATACCCGGGAGCCACACATATGGAAAATATAAAACAGCAATATTTGGCTGGTTGGCCGACCAGACTTGAATTGGGCTAGGAACAGATAAAATACCTGTCACCACAACTTGCAATACCAACAAGAGACATAATAGGTTCCACAAAACGACCCATTTTCGGGCAAGTTGTTTTTTTTGTGTACGCGAAGTATGCAACAAACGGTCCAGTAATTCCACTGATAATGTCGAAGTTTCTCCCTTCAAAAGTCATCGACTCAGGAACAACACGCTTTATAAACAGCCAAAACAACACAACTTCTACCCCAACACGCACGACATGTAGTTGTGTTAAGTACTGATGGTTTAACCCATCAATGAATTTCTTCCCTCGGTTACTGAAGAACGAGTACACAATCAAAATGATGGAAGGAAGAATCAAAAAGAGCATTCGTGGAGGCATCGTGTTATTTTCCAGAAAGAAGCCCTGCTGGCCCGCCAGTGCTTGAATCAAGGCTAAAGCTAAAACCAAGATAAAAGCCCCTCGATTCCGATTAACAGCACGGTAAAACAGTGCTAATGCGGTGAAGAACACAGCCAAGAAGGCCAGATCTAAAAGAATGGAACCTGATTTAATTCGTTTGGCATAACTATTTGTTTAACAGCAATCGAAGGTAAAACTTCGGATCTCTGAATTTCTTCCGTAAATCTACGTTTTCAAACATTGCCGTAAGCAACGTCTTAAACTCGTTGCTTTTATGCCCCTTGTTTGCCACAAAGTTGAACAGCCAAGGAAACTTTACCATTTTCTGCAGCTGATGGCTCATTTTTAGTTCAGGCCAAAGGTGATTATATACATGATTGTCGTACGCTTTTAGGACGTCATGACTGTAGTCTTGGTGTGCAATGGCTTCTTCAATCACGTCCGTTGCATATTTTGCGCTAATCATCGCATTGCCGATACCTTCTCCAGTGAATGGATCGATTAATGATGCCGCGTCACCGCAAAACATTACCCTATGCCCACTTATTTCTCGTTTAATGGATCCAAGTGGTAGCCCCCACCCTTTTACCGTCTCAAGAGCTTTGGCATTCTTAAATCGTTTTGAGATTACAGGGTGTTCTTTCACAATGCGATTTAGCTCTTCCTTGAGGTTCACTTTCTTCTTGGATACGCTGGAACTCAACATCCCGAGTCCAACATTTACTCGGTTGCCCGTCATAGGAAAAATCCAGAAATATCCGGGCAACACATCGTTGATAAAGTGAAGCTCAATGTATCCTTCTTCGCTCATTCCATCAACATTCTCAAAATACTGACGCAATCCAGCACAATAATGATCTCGATCCATCTCGATGCCATAATCCCGAGCCAAGCTTGATTGCATTCCTCGACAATCGACTATAATCTCACCGGTGTGCTTTCCCGCAGACGTTTCAACGAGCACGCCGTCTTTCATGATGGCTGTCTTTGTAACCTTCACACCAAAATACGGTGAACAGTATTCAGATTTGGTTTCTTCAACCATCAAGGAATCAAAATGTGTTCGTGTTGAGATAAATCCCGGTGCTTGTTTATGCTTGAGTTTATCGGTAGTAAATGGAATATCAAGACGTCTCTTATTTGGCGCAACAAATGAGATCCCCCAACTTGGCAAGAATCTTTCGTTGTCCTCGGCGATTCGATCAACAACACCAGGTTTCACTCGATTTAAGGCGTATAAAACCTTGCCGCTTAGCGCATCACCACAAATTTTATCTCTGGGAAATTCTGATTGATCAATTAGGATGTGATGAATCTTTTTCGCACTGAGACCCATAGACAGTGTAGTACCAGCCGGACCGGCGCCAAGAATGATTACCGGAGCGTCTGTTTTACTTTGTCTGCCCATCGAGGACAAAAATCCGTTTTTTTCCGAACGAAGTCAGATTATTTCTTAACAAACTTTCCTTGGTAAATCAAGCCGTCTGATTCAATAGAAACCAAATAGATACCGCTTATCATGTCTTCAATATTTACCTGGTCTCCTGCTGTAATCTCAGCGCTCTTCACAACCTGCCCCAACAAGTCGTAGATTACGACGTACTGACGATCACCTGGGATATTGCTAAATTGAATGGTCTCTCCGGCTGGGTTTGGGTATATGCGAACAGATTGTGCGCGATTTACACTGCGAGAACTCAAGTTGCACGACTTACCCGCGAGTGCAAACATTACACCACCACGTTCATTTCCAACTACCATGTCCAACTCACCATCACCGTCCAAATCTCCTAATACAGGCTTGCTATTTGCGCCAAAATTGTAATCTCTACAATCTTGACTCAATTCAAAGTAAAACGGCGCTTCATCTACTTTTTGAAATGAATCAAATCCAGTAGTTCTGATGTTTCGATAAATCGCAATCTGACCTCGTTCATCACCTAAGATAAACTCCGGATCTCCGTTACCATCTAAATCCGCCAGCGCAGGACTAGATCCATTAATATTTCTGAAAACCAATGAATCATAAAAGATATTCTTATCTGGATCGTATTGCGTTTCCAAACGGAAGAAACCGGGCATCACCCCTCCAAAAGTATCTTTGATGAGGGAGAATGCAGGTATATCGGTCTTTGACTTGTTTCGATAATATTTGGTATACCCCTCATTTGAACCCACAAGCAAGTCGATATAACCATCGCCATCTACATCACCCAAAAACGGAGCGGACCTTAGGTTAACGTTTATTCCGTACGTATTGTCCGAAACCTTCGTTGCACTCGCCTTAGCACCGGTACCAACGATGTTATACAAACTAAGACTTCCGTCACGTCTTCCAACTAGTAATTCTGGCCAACCATCACGATTAAGATCTCCTAAGCAGGGTGAGAGTGTTTGAATACTGTCTTTTAACAACCCTAAATAATCCTCCTTCACCAATTTATATTCCGGAGATGTCTTCGTTCCAATATTTTCGTAATACACCAAGTAGTCAGCCCGCTCTCCGGTGATTCCCCAATCACCATTTGTAGCAAGAATCATATCTAAATCTCCGTCTTTGTCCATGTCATAAAGCAATGGGGCTGTATGTCCACCGTGATCAATCATTAGACGATCAATAAACATGGTATCCATGAGCTCGAATACAGGTTGGTTGTTCTTGCCCTTATTCTTGTAATATTTGATGCTATTGGCTTCGCGATAGGTGTAACTGTTCTTATCGAACATATTTACCGATACGAGCAAATCTTTTATGCCATCCCCATCAACATCCTGATAATATGGGGCAGGGAATGCGTGAAGTACCGCTCGTTGTGCTACAGACGGGAACATAGAATCTGATGCAATCATCGAATCAGCTTTTTTATTAAAATCCGATTTACCGTTGTGTAGGAGTAGCAAATTATCGAGTCCAGCATTCCCCATCAGCAGGTCCATGTCATCATCAGCGTCCATGTCTAAAAGCAAAAGGGACGACCCTCCGGCGTGCTTCTTTTTGTAGCGGTAGAACTTGTGAAAACACCAATCGTCACGTCTAAAGTCGATTTTATTGCTTCCGTCGTATTCGATAAAATCACCCCAGCACTGGTCGGCAATTTCGAAACTCGGAGGATCCAATGGTTTCCCATTTTCTGCGGTATTGTTGAGAAACAATGTAATTCCGTACCCCAAAGACTGTAAGGTTAAAAAGTCTATATCTCCGTCTCCGTCAAGATCTTCAATCGCCGGAATGTTGGTTCGGTCACAGTACAAATCGTTTGTATCCAATGGAGCATCTCCAAAGTTGTACGCACGTAAATCCGCATCTGCCAACTCAAACATAGCATGCTTATCACCAGCTCCGGTCACGTTTCGATACAGGCTTATCGCATCTTCATCTTCGCTGTAAAACCACAAATCCGGTTTACTGTCGTTGTTGTAATCTTTAAACACTACCCAAGTCGTGAATCGTCCAGGGTAGATATGGTCATACTTCGGTTCGTAGGTATAATTTCCCTGTCCATCGTGAATCAACGAGATAACCTTTGCGCCATTCCGATCAAAAACAAATAGGTCTAGCGTGCCATCATTATTGATATCGAGGTTGTAAAACTGGGGTTGGTTCATCCCACCAATGGTGGCAAGGGTTTGCTCCACATTATTCGAATCGTAAACCTTAATGGAATTTGTAACCTCAAATGATATGGATTGCGCCTTAGATGCAGTATAAAAACCAACTAAAATGGCTAGTGTAAAGAGTTTTCTCATAACCTCGTTTTGGTATAGACTAATATACAACAAATAACACTGCAATATGGATTGGAAAGCAACTGATATCTACCCAAAATGTCAATTAATTCGTTTGATTTGTATCAATTTCTATGACGATCCAGGAATTCTACAACGTCTTCATCGACAATAATCAAAGATTCACCACAGACACCCGAGCAATTCGGAAAGGTGATATCTTTTTCGCCTTGAAGGGTGAACGGTTTAATGGGAACACCTATGCCGCACAAGCGTTGGAAGATGGAGCTTCATTTGTTGTGGTTGATGAGGAAATAGAAGCAGATTCTATGCGAATAATATCTGTTACAGATGTTCTTTCCTTCATGCAGGAGCTCGCCACCTACCATCGAGATCAGTTTGACATTCCGGTCTTGGCTATCGCTGGAAGCAATGGCAAAACAACAACTAAAGAGCTACTGGTGAGCACGTTAAGCACAACGTTTAAGGTGCATGCTACGCAAGGGAATTTTAACAACCACATTGGTGTTCCACTAACTCTGTTGTCGATGCCAAAGGATACAGAAGTTGCTCTGGTTGAGATTGGAACGAATGGTTTCGGAGAGATTGAGTTCTTGTGTTCACTTCTAAAACCAAACTACGGGCTAATCACAAATATTGGAAAAGAGCACTTAGAAGGATTTGGAGATTTGGAAGGCGTGGCACGTGAAGAAAGCACGCTTTTCTTGTATCTGATGCAACATAGCGGATACGCTTTTGTGAATGCGGATGATCCATACCTAAGTCGGATGTCCCACAGGTTAAATCTGAAAACCACCTACAGCGCAGTATCCGATAGTGCTGATGTTTCAATTGATGTTAAGACGATTGCACCCAAATTAGAACTTGATTTCAGGACTACCACGATTACAAGCGTCTTATCCGGAATGCATAACGCACAAAACATTGTTTGCACCCTTGCGGTGGCGCGAAACTTGGGCGTCGAACTAATGTACATCAAAAAAGGAATTGAGTCGTACAATCCCAGCAACAATCGTTCACAGGTTAAACAAATTGGAAGCAACTCCTTCTTGCTCGACGCTTACAATGCCAATCCATCGAGCATGGAGGCGGCAATAGAAACGTTTGAAGCGATAGACAATGCCAAAAAATGTATCGTTCTGGGCGACATGTTTGAGCTTGGGAAGGATGCGCAACAAGAGCATTTGTTGATTGGGAAAAAGGCACTAGATACCGATTATGACGTAATTCTATGTGGCTCCATGTTTGCCAAGTGTTTTCCAGACAAAGCTCCGTTTACAACAGTTGATGATGTAATCGAATACCTTAAAAATCAACAGTATACAGACACGTGGTTTTTGGTTAAAGGCTCGCGTGGAATGAAAATGGAACGCATACTCGAAGCTTTCGAATAACTACAGCGTTCTGCGATAATTCCGTATTAAGACAGCACCCAAGTTTTTGTGTGGAGGAAGGTAATCTGCAAACCGCTCACTTGCCGTGGTATTAGCCGACAGTCGTTTTCCAACCTTGGACCAAATAAGCTGCCAGTCTAAGTTGTTCCCTCTTCTGATGTTCTCACAGATCTCAAAAATGAGTTCATTGTTCACAAACATCGTCCCAACCTGCTTACTGCTAATTATCTGAGCACCAGGAGCGTAGTCGAGTACCTGACGGATATTGTTGTAGCCACCGCAGGATCCAAGTAAAACTAGATCCGAATTGGGTGTAATCGTTTCAATGGTTGTTTGCGCGTAATAGCTGTGGCCTCGGTGAACAACTACGTCCGGAAATCTTTGAGTCTTCTTGAACAATTCTTGCAACTCATCCTGACCGTCATACTCTTCACGCGCTTTGTTTGCGTAAATCTTAACACGTTTTCCAACCTCAGATTCGATAATCACATAATGTCCTTTATCAATAATCTTCCATCCCGGTCTCTGGAATCGAGCGATAAACGTGGCATAACTCGCCCATCCATCTTCATCGTCGAAAAAGAAATGCTGTTGCACGTGTTCATCCTTCTTTAAAAGCTTTTCAATAGGCAAAACAGCCAACTCGGTCAAATCATCATCAAGATCCGACGATTCGTCTTCTATATTTAGAAGTTCAAGCAATATCCCGTAGAGTTTTTGTGCTTCAGAGTTTTTCCAACGTACTTGTTGGTATTCCTTTTTGATAGCGAGTTCGAACGTTTCTCTCGAAGCCGAGTCTCGTAAACTGCCATAGGTATCGGCAACGGCAACGGCTTGTTCCAACGGATTTATTTCTTCACCCAAACCACCTACAAAGGCATTGAACAATGATCGTTTTTCCCACAAACTCATCCGACCTACAAACTCGGGTAATACGTTATACGCTGCACACATTTTAATGAAGGTTCGATACTTATTTCGACCCATGTTGTGTAAAAACTCATACGAGGATTCTTCGGTTATGCGAGTCATTAACCGTTTAAACAACCCTAAGAACGACGAAGTGTATACCTCATCTTCACCGTAGACAATTAATGTGTAGAGCTCATCAGCAGGCATTTGTGAACTATCGGTTAAAGCAAAACGCACCTCATCTTGTTCTTCATGTAACTCGTTTATTTCTCTAACTTTTCGAGTTGCCAAATAGGCCAATTCATCGTCCACTGAGTACCCTCCAATTATATTCCCCTTTGTTCTTAGTTGGAGTAAATGTTTAAATAGATCTGTTCGTTGTCTGCCCAACTCATGAGCCTCGGAAGCAGAAAGGCGATAGTTCACCACATCATCAAGAAGTATATATGCCTTTGAATTGGATCCCACCTGGCGGTAGAGGCTCATCATGTGATCGATGTGCTTGTACCCTTGGGCTTCCTGAAGGGCAACAAAAACAGGATTGTTACCTCCCATATAAAAACTGACATGCGCCGGAGCAAGCGCGCACAGCTGGTCAAGAATGTCGTCTGAATAGGATTGAAAGGCGAATTGGCCATAATGTTTCAGCACCTCACTCGGGTAAACTCGCGCAGCAAGTCGCAGCACATCTTTCGCATACGGTTTGTCAACAAAGAAGGGAACAACTTTTAGCGCTGTCAGCAAATCACTCTTAATAATCGCTGTAATTCGGTTTACTTCAACTACTTCCTGAACACGAACAATCATTTGGAAATAAGGCTGATAGCCTGTGTAGAAATACACATTACCTCGATCTATTCGCTCCAACATTCTAACCAAATCATGAAGGCGTTGCTTCTTGTCTAAATTGCTGTAATTCAGATTATTATTGATGTTCTGTTGGATGCGATTTATGGTCTTGAAATACAGCTCAGTTGCTTGATTGGTTTGAAGTGGGGAAATCAAGCGTACGGTGTCATCTAGAGCGCCATCGTACATATCGATTCGTTTCTGATGTCCATCCACTGCCTCGTTAACTGGACCAACGATATCACTCTGAGCGCAAATCTGGCCAGATATGAACAATACTAGAGCGATTACAAGACTATACTTCATGTACATGAGCTTTTGATGCTTCCCAAAGCACTACGCCGGCACAGACGGAAATATTTAGTGAATGCTTGGTTCCCATTTGCGGAATTTCAATTAAATGGTCACACAATTGAACCACTTCTTCGTCTACTCCATCAACTTCATTGCCAAAAATGAAACAACGCTTTTCTGGTGAGCTAAAGTCGAACTCATCCAGTGAAACCGAGGTATCTGTTTGCTCTACTCCATAGATGATAAATCCGTCTTGTTTCAACTCTTTAACTGCATCTAACGTAGATGGAACATGAACCCAGTCGACAGACTGTTCCGCACCAATGGCTGTTTTGGTAATATCTCGATGCGGCGGTTTAGCCGTAATTCCGCATAGGTATATTCTGTCCAATCTAAACGCATCAGACGTCCGAAATACTGAACCAACATTCAACATACTGCGTACATTGTCTAACACGGCTACGATGGGCAATTTCTGAGCTTTCCTAAATTCATCCACACTCAATCTATTCAGCTCTATATTTTTTAATTTGCGGGGCATTAAAACGCTCTGTTTGTGGCAAAAGTAAACAAGGACAAGGAAACGCCGTTGATGCGCCAATACACCCAGATAAAGGCAAAATATCCGGGTGCGATGGTACTTTTTCGAGTGGGTGACTTCTACGAAACCTTCAACGACGATGCTGTTAAGGCATCTGAAATATTGGATATTGTACTTACAAAGAGAGCAAATGGTAAAGCGAGTCACGTTCAATTAGCGGGTTTTCCACATCATGCCTTGGACACGTATTTGCCCAAGCTAGTTCGCGCCGGTCAACGTGTAGCTATCTGCGATCAGTTAGAAGAACCGCAAAAAGGTAAAAAGCTTGTTAAGCGAGGCGTAACGGAACTCGTTACCCCTGGAGTGACTATTAACGATAAGGTACTTGAATCCAGACGGAGTAATTACCTTGCTGCAATTGCTATAGAGAAGAATCTTGTTGGGGTTTCCTTTCTGGATATCTCAACGGGCGAGTTTATGGTTGCACAGGGCGATATTGAATTTGCCCAAAAACTTGTTCAAGGTTTACAACCTAGCGAATTCATCTTTGCAAAGCCTCAACGTAAAAAGTTTGAGCAACACTTTGGTGATAATCATCATACCTACACATTAGATGAGTGGATTTTCACGTACGACTTTGGCTACGATAGATTGCTACAGCACTTTCAAACCAACAATCTAAAGGGTTTTGGTATTGAAGGGAAGGAACTTGCCATCGCTGCAGCGGGATCTTGCCTTTACTACTTAGAACAGACGCATCACGACCAAACAGATCACATTTCATCGATCAGTCGTATTGATGAAGACACCTTCGTATGGATGGACAACTTTACCGTTCGAAATCTTGAACTGATCTATCCATCGAACGCAAATGGTAAGAGCTTACTCGACATTGTTGACCACACCAACACGCCAATGGGTGGCCGCTTGCTAAAGAAGTGGCTGGTTTTACCACTGAAATCCGTTCAAGCAATACAACGCCGACAAGATGTAGTTTCTCACCTCATTGAAAAGAAAGAGCTTCGAAATGGCATAATTGACCAACTCAAACAGATTGGCGATCTAGAAAGATTGATTTCCAAAGTAGCGGTACAGCGTATCAATCCTCGAGAAGTGGTACAACTCAAACGATCTCTCGACGCTATTAATGCAATAACTTCTGAGGTTAGTTCTGCAGATTCCAGTGAGCTTTCGAACCTGTTAGCTCCCATACACTCTTGTGATTTGTTGATTGAAACCATTTCAACTGAAGTTGCCGAAGACCCTCCTGCTCTCATACACAAAGGTGGAGTCATTGCCGATGGAGTGAATGAGGAGTTGGACGAATACCGGCGATTGGCATTTTCGGGTAAAGACTACCTCGTGAGCTTGCAACAACGAGAAATTGAAGCCACCGGCATTCCGTCGCTAAAAATAGCCTTTAACAATGTTTTCGGTTACTACATTGAAGTAAAGAACACACATAAGGATAAGGTTCCGGAAGAGTGGATACGGAAACAAACCCTAGTTAATGCGGAGCGCTACATAACGCAAGAACTAAAAGAGTACGAAGAGAAAATTGTTACCGCGGAGGAAAAAGTCCTAGCAATTGAAGCTGAAATGTATCGCAGCTTGGTTGAGCGAATGCAGGCCTTTGTTGCGCCAATACAAGAAAACTCTCGAGCTGTTGGTCAGCTCGACTGCCTGGTTTCATTTGCTGAAGTATCCGAGGAAAATGAATACTGCCGACCGGAAGTTGACGAGTCACGCAGTTTAGCCCTAGTTGAATGTAGACACCCGGTTATCGAACAACAACTCCCTCATGGGGAACCATACATTCCCAATGATTTGGTGTTGAACAGCGATAACCAACAGTTAATCATACTGACCGGGCCAAATATGTCGGGTAAATCTGCATTGCTTCGACAAACTGCCCTCGCAGTTGTTCTTGCTCAAATTGGTTGCTATGTACCCGCCAAACATGCACAGATTGGCATAGTAGATAAGATTTACACGCGTGTTGGTGCTTCCGATAACATCAGCCAAGGAGAATCAACATTCATGGTTGAAATGACCGAGACGGCCAGCATTCTGAATAACTTGTCGGACCGCAGTTTAATCCTACTTGACGAAATTGGGCGAGGTACATCTACTTTCGATGGTGTCTCGCTTGCTTGGGCGATTGCAGAGTACATTGCAAAGCACGACTGCAAACCAAAAACGCTTTTTGCCACACACTATCATGAGTTGAATGAACTGGAATCGAAACTAGACGGTGTTGTAAACTACCACGTGACCACCAAGGAAGTTGGTCGCAAAGTACTGTTCCTCAGAAAGATAGAGAAAGGTGGAAGTGAGCACAGTTTTGGAATTCACGTTGCGCGAATGGCCGGTGTTCCAAAAGCTGTTGTAAAACGAGCCGATCAAATCTTATCCCAACTCGAAAAAGACCGCATGAATATCAGCGGCCGTGAAAAACTGAAACAAATGCAACAAACTGAATTCCAGTTGAATTTGTTCTCCATTAACGATCCAAAACTCAAACAGATTACCGAAGAGCTGTCAGACATCGACACAAATACGCTCACACCTATTGAAGCCTTGCTAAAGTTGAATGAAATAAAAAAGCTTTTGCATGAAGAATAAAGTTCTTGCCCTCCTGCTCGGTATGGTTTTACCCATGGTTGGTTTCTCCCAAGAACATTCCTGGGTATATTTTTCGGGAGATGGTAAACCTGTCGAATCGGTAAATCACGAATACGTACACGTTCTTAAATCATTTGACATAGAAGTAATTGGCACCAGTAAATGGTTTAATGCGGCGTGCGTAAAGGGACTTCCATACTTCCTCGAATCTTTAAACATTGTAGATCGGGTTGAACCACTGAAACGTTACAAGACTACCAGTTTTCAAACTTCAGCTACCGATTATAGCTATGGTAATAGCGATTGGCAATTGCAAATGCTGCGGTTGGATTCGTTCCACCGTCGAGGTTACACAGGTAAAAATGTAACCGTTGGTTTATTTGACGCAGGTTTTTACAAGGCGGACACCGTTGAGGCTTTTGATTCTCTCTGGCAAAATGGAAGAATTAAAGCCTATTGGGATTTTATCACCAACGATACGTCAATATTCTGGGAGTACGACGGACACGGAAAGTATGTGCTGAGCATTATCGCTTCAAATTGGCCGGACTCCATGATGGGTGCTGCTCCGGAAGCAAATTACATCCTCGCTCGAACTGAAAACGTAAATTCTGAGACGCACTTAGAAGAATATGCCTGGGTAAAGGCAATGGAGTGGGCGGATAGCATTGGGGTGGATATTATCCATTCGTCTTTGGGTTATTCGGTGTTTGATACCCTTGAAGGTGACTACACGTACGAGGACATGGATGGTGAGACCACCATCATTACGAAGGCAACAACCATTGCGTTTAATAAGGGGATATTTATCACGAACAGCGCTGGAAATGAGGGAGATGACGACTGGAAATACATTACAGCTCCTTGCGATGGTAAGCACGTTTTGTGCGTTGGTGCCGTAGATTCGAATAGGCAACACGCCGCTTTTTCGAGTTATGGACCAAGTTTCGATGGTAGAGTAAAGCCCGAAGTAATGGCAATGGGACAGGGTGTGACATACATCAACAACCAAGCAAACCTCAGGACAGGAAACGGCACATCGTTTAGCGGTCCTCTTGTTGCGGGTATGGTTGCCTGCTTGAAGCAAGCTTGGCCGGATTTAACTAACCAACAAATATTTGATGCGGTGATACAAAGTGCGGATCGTTACAACAATCCGGATACGGCTTATGGTTATGGTATTCCGGATGTAATAAAGGCCGATTCGTTGCTCAATATTTTCTCTAAAGTTGATACGATTGAAACAGCAGACGCTGTTTCAATATATCCAAACCCAGCGAAGACTATCGTAACTCTTTCGGCACAAAATCCAATTGACTTTGTTCGAGTTACAACGATTAATGGACAACAAATCATGAGTCTACCTGTAAACGACCAACTCCAGGTGAGCATTGACATAGCGGATATTACTCCCGGATTGTTTATTGTTGAAATTTATGGGACCGGGAGCAAGACTTTGAAACGACTTTTGATTCACTAGTTGTACTCAAATACTTCATGAAATTTTCTTCATTTTTTTGTTTGTAAGATTCTAGAATTTATATCTTTGCACACCTTAAAAACGAGGACGTTCTTTAGATAAGCGAAAGTAGCTCAGCTGGTAGAGCATCACCTTGCCAAGGTGAGGGTCGCGAGTTCGAATCTCGTCTTTCGCTCGATTTAAAAAAGGGACTTGGTCCCTTTTTTAGTGTCTGCCCGGATGGTGGAATTGGTAGACACGCAGGACTTAAAATCCTGTGGCCATTGCGGCCGTGCCGGTTCGACCCCGGCTCCGGGTACTATTCAGAATGAGCTTGAGTTCGAGAATGAGTGTGATTACTGTTTCTCGGACTAGAACTGTTTCTCGAACCAACCAAACCAACAAACCAATAAACCATGTTTACTTTTCAAAAATTAACCGTGTACAATCGTGCACTTGATTTTAACCAATTCATTTCTAGACTCTTATCTCACTCCAAAATGGATGTCGTACTGAGAAGTCAAGTGCGCCGCGCTTCAACAAGTATTGTGTTGAATATTGCGGAGGGCTCAGGAAGGCACTCTATTGCTGATAGACGCAATTTCTTTGTTGTGTCAAGGAGTTCGTTATTTGAATGTGTTTCAATTTTGGATATTCTGTTGTCTGAGCGCGTCATCACTGGTGACACCCATGAGTCTGGTCTTAAACAAGCGGATGAAATATCAAGAATGTTGTACGCGATGATCAAAAAGTCTTAGCTATACGGAAGCAGTCTGAGATCGAGCATGAGGTCGATTACTCATTCTCGGCTCATGTCTCAACCAACTGTGTGATTTCAGAACTCAAGCTATATTCAATCCTCAACTTATAAACATAGCCGCTGAAAATTCACCAGAACTATCAACTTTGAAACTTATTAGGTATGTTTAATAGAATTCTATGTCGTCAAGGGTCTACGTCGTCCGAAGCATAATAATCACAGTGGTCATCATAGTCATTTCGTTGATTATCATGGCTAAACTTGGGACCAGAGCTGAAAAACCAAATAACGGAGGCAAGTCCTCTACTCTTTCTGTGCTTGTTAAACCTGTAGAGGTTAAAAATGCTCAATTAAACATTGAACTTACAGGTCGCTTGGTTGCACGAAACAGTATTGAACTTTTTTCAGAGGTAAGCGGTATCCTCAAATCGAGCCGATTTAGGTCGGGTATGTCCTTTCGCAAAGGTGACATATTGATGCAAATTGATGATAGCGAGTTGCGAGCAAGTATAAAGGCATCCAAAAGTCAATTACTAAACAGCATTTCTCAGATTTTACCGGATATCGCAATCGATTATCCAAACGAACTGAGTACGTGGAAGAATTATCACGCATCAATCGATTTCAATCAACCCGTACCTGAACTGCCCAAAGTACAAAACAGTCAGCTCAAGATTTATTTGTCTTCGAAAAACGTTTACAACACGTTTTACAATATCAAATCTCAAGAACTAAGACTTTCCAAACACATCATCCGAGCCCCGTTCTCGGGTACATTGAGTGAGGCAACTCTTCGTGCCGGGAGTTTAGTTCGAGCCGGTCAGCGATTGGGAAGTTTCATCCAACCAAACGTTTTTGAGCTTGAAGCAAATGCATCCATAGACGATTTACAATACATCAAGTCGGGGAACAAGGTTATACTTACTTCATCTGAGAATGGAAAAACATACGAAGGAGAAGTATTAAGAATTAACGAACAGATTGACCCATCCACCCAAAGCGTTACCTTATATGTTGGGGTGACAAGTAATGATCTCTACCAAGGTCAGTTTTTAACTGCCCGTATTGCAGGAAAAATATTGGAAAACGTAACGGTCATTCCACGTAAGCTGCTTCTGGAAAACAATTCGCTGTACATCGTACGTAACGATTCAATGCTACAGACAAAGGTCGTAGATGTTGTATACAAAGGGCTTGATAGCGTTTACGTCGGAGACTTAGATACTGGAAGCTTGCTATTGAACCAATCGGTTACGGGAGGATATGACGGAATGATTATTAAACCCATTAGTGAATAGGTTGTGCGAAAAGGTCTAAGCTTCTTCATCAAATACCCAATCACCGCCAATGTGTTGATGATTGTAATCATCGTATTTGGTCTTTTCTCGTATTTCAAACTCAAATCCAGCTTTTTCCCGGTTATTCCTCCAAGAAATATTAATGTACAACTGGTCTATCCTGGTTCTTCGCCCGAGGAGATTGAAGAAGGTGTTGTGGTTAAAATTGAGGAAAAACTAAAAGGCGTTTCCGGAGTTGAACGCATAACATCTTCAAGTCAAGAAAACACAGCAACCATCAATGTTGAGGTAGAGCGCGGGTATAACACCTCAGTTGCACTTGAAGATGTAAAAAATGCCGTTAACGCGATAAACTCATTCCCGGATGGACTGGAAACACCCATTGTTATACTGCGAGAAAACATCAATGAAACGGTTTCTTTCTCTTTAAACGGCTCAGGGGTAGATCGGCAAACACTAAAAGTAGAGGCTCGAAAAGTAGAAAAAGAGTTGCTCCGCTTTGATGGGATTTCGAAAGTAGATTTATCCGGTTTTCCAGATGAAGAAATTGAGATAGCACTGAACGAAGAAGCCATGCGTGCGTTCGAACTCAGCTTTGACATGGTATCTGCTGCTGTTCGGAGTGCAAATATTGATGTCACCGGAGGTACGATCAAGACGGAGGACGAAGAAGTTCTGATTCGAGTAAGGAACAAGGGCTACTATGCTACTGAATTAGAACAGATTGCCATAAAATCAGGTAGCGGTGGGCAGATAATTCGTCTCAAAGATATCGCGAAAATTACTGACAAATGGGCCGACAACCCCAATAAAACGGTGATCAACAAGGAGTTAGGTGTTGAAGTGAAAGTTAGTAGCACCGATGATCAAAACTTAATGGACAATGCCGCGATTGTCCGTCAGTACATCAAAGACTACAACGAAAAAAGTCAACACATAAAAGCTACGCTCATCTCAGACCGAAGTGTAAACCTGAACGAACGGCGAGACCTTCTGGTTAAAAATGGCGGGATGGGTATGATTTTGGTGCTGATTTTACTAGCGCTGTTCCTAAACATACGCATAGCGTTTTGGGTTGCCGTTGGTATACCCATTTCATTCTTTGGGATGATCATACTTGCCATGTACTATGGGGTTACCATCAATGTGATCTCTTTGTTTGGGATGATTATCGTCTTAGGTATTTTGGTAGACGATGCTATTGTAATCGCTGAAAACATCTATCACCACTATGAGATGGGGAAAAGTGCGATACGGGCTGCAATTGATGGGACACTGGAGGTAATTACAGCCGTACTATCGGCCGTGTTCACCACCATGATCGCCTTCTCGTTCTTCTTTATGGTTGATGGCAGACCGGGTGACTTTTTCAGTGAGCTTTCCTTTGTGGTAATTGCCACCTTAGCCATTTCACTGATTGAAGCACTAATCATTTTGCCTGCCCACGTTGCTCATTCTAAAGCCCTTCACACGAAGGCAAAGGATAAATCAAAACTGGAAAAGGCAACCGATAAAATCATGTACTTCATGCGTGATAAACTTTACGCTCCTGTTTTAAGAGCAGCGTTGAAGTACAAACTCGTAGTTGTGGTTAGCGCGATTATGCTATTGGGTATAACCGGTGCTGCATTTAAAGGGGGTAAAATCAGAGCAACATTCTTTCCATTTATAGAACGTGATAACATTGCCATTGCGCTTTCAATGCCAAGTGGGACCCGAGAACACATTACGGAAGAGAAACTCGTTCAAATTGAAAAAGCTGTTGACCGAGTGAATGAGCGACTTACCGCTGAGCGGGAAGACGGACTGCCGGTAATTGAAAACGTGGTGCGAAAAGTTGGTCCGAACACGCACACCGGAAACCTGGCTATCCAACTGCTGAAAGGAGAAACACGAAACATCCCAGCATTTAAGATTGAGAATTTAATTCGTGAAGAAGCAGGTACCATATCAGGTGCAGAAAAGGTCACGTTTGGTGTGGCTAGTCCGTTTGGAAAGCCTGTATCCATAACACTTTTAAGTCAAGACTTCAATCAGCTGAATAAGGCAAAAACTGAGGTTCGAGAGGTTATGATGACCTATTCGGAGCTTAAGGATGTGGTGGAAAACACTCAGCTGGGACCTCAAGAAATACGACTAAAGCTCAAGGAAAAGGCCTACGCCTTAGGGTTAACCGAGGCAACCATTTTGCGACAAATCCGACAGGGTTTCTTTGGAGATGAAGTTCAGCGTCTGCAACGTGGTATTGATGAAGTGAAAGTGTGGGTGCGTTACGATGAGGCCTACCGATCATCGGTTAAAAATTTGGAAGACATGCGAATTCGCACTGCAAATGGTTCCTATTCGCTCCGCGAATTAGCGACATACACTAAAGAGCGAGGCATCATAAACATCAACCATCTCGACGCTCAGCGCGAGGTAACCGTTGAGGCAGATGTAACCGGACCAAGCGTGAGCGCACCGGAGGTGATTGCGGATATTCGCGACAACCACATGGCCGCAATTCTCGCTAAATATCCAAACGTAACTCCCTTATATGAAGGGCAGAATCGCGAAGCCGTAAAGACTCAACAATCGTCTAAAACCGCACTGCCAGTTGTCCTGATTCTGATCATTTCACTCATTGTTTTTGCATTTAGAAGCTTTGGCCAAACTCTTGCCATCTTCGCTTTGATCCCTTTCAGTCTCATAGGTGTTGCTTGGGGTCACTACATACATGGCAACCCGTTGAGTATACTTTCCTTCCTTGGTATAGTTGCATTAATCGGGATTATCGTTAACGACTCACTAGTGCTGGTTACTAAGTTTAATGCCTTCCTTAAAGAGGGACTCAATTTTGAGACCGCCGTCTTTAAAGCTGGTTATGCCCGTTTTAGAGCGATATTTCTGACATCCGCTACAACCATTGCGGGGCTGGCACCAATAATTTTTGAACGTAGTTTCCAAGCTCAGTTCCTAAAACCAATGGCTATATCGGTTGCCTATGGTATTGGTATCGCTACTGTGTTGACCTTGATTGTATTACCAGTGCTACTAGCAATTTTGAATGATTCACGTGTACTGTGGAATCGGATATGGAACTTAAAGCGTGTTTCTCGTGAAGAAGTAGAACCCGCAATTCGTGAACTTGAAAGTGAAAAGGATGATGCGTAAAACGATTCTATTTTTTATGGGTCTACTAGTGTGTTCCCTATCCTTTGGGCAAGCGGAAGTTCTAAAGATCCAACAAGTCATAGATGGGGTATTGAAGAATAATTTCAGTATTCAATCGGCTGTGGTAGATGAGGAAGTAGCTGAACGCAGTGTAAGCAAGGGAAATGCAGGGCTTCTTCCGTCCGTGGCAATAACGAGTGGCGGAAACTACAGTAACAACAATACGGAACTTCGATTTGCTGGTGGTATTGACCCAGCTAACGTGCAGGGAGCTGTAAACACGGGGTACAACGCATCACTTGGGCTGAATTACCAAGTATTTAATGGTTTTGCCAATCTGGCTAATTACAGAAATCTTCAGCTACAACATGAATTGAGCGAGACACAATTACGCTTAACTATCGAAAATGCAGTCGTTACTGTAACCGGACTGTACTTAGATGCTACGAGCTTATCGGAACAAATACAAGCGTTAAGAGAGACTGTAAAAATCTCACAGGAACAGCTTAAACGAATACAAATTGGTCGAGATTATGGAACTTATACGAATCAGCAAGCTTTGCAAGCAAAGGTTGATTTGCATACAGACAGCATGGCGTTGTTGAATTCAGAGAACCAATTAAAAACCTTACAAAGACAGATAAACTTTTTGATGGGAAGGGAAATAACCAACTACTTCCAAACCGATACATCACTGCCTGCGAGCTCTTTTGAGCTTGATGGCATCCTGAGCGGAGCTAAAAGTTCGAATGCCAGTTTATCGCTGGCTTCTCTTCAGAAAGATCAAGCACTTATCTCCAAAAGTTTAGCGCAAGCAAACCGCTACCCTACGGTTAATCTAACCAGCAGCTATGGATTGAGCAGCTCACAAAACGGTGCAGGAATTGTACTCGAACAAAATAATGTTGGATTCGCTGCCGGGCTAAATGTTTCGATACCCGTATTTAACGGAGGTAAAGTGACTACTGCAATCCATAACGCAGAGTTGGCCATGAAGAAGAGTGAAATAGCTCTGAAGCAGAACCAGCTTCTTGTTGAAAAGGAAGTCTACGACTATTGGGAAGCATATCAGTATCAACGCGATGTGGTAGCCATGGAAAAAAAGAACATCGAATTGGCAGAATTGAATCTTAAGCGCAGTTCAGAAGCATTTAAGCTAGGGCAGATTACGTCGATCGAATATCGGCAAGCACAACTCAACCTACTGGCTAGCAATAATCGGTTAAGTAAGGCAAAATACGAGGGTACAAAAGCTGCTTACCAACTTCTGAGGTTGCAGGGAAGTCTGGTAATCGACCAATAGATTTCTATCCACAGACTTAAAATTCTTTTCAGAAATCCACAGGTTTGCGATAGCTTCGAGTTATGTGTTATCACATAAAACAAACAACAGCGCTTGATATACTCGCCGAAAAAATGGGGTTGAACGAACCCAAGGGTAATCATCAAGATTTATTTGAACCACAGAATCACATCAATGGGTTTACGTTTAGCTGGGTTCCGATAGTTACAAACGACAACCCCAATCAAATGCGCTTGGGGAAATGGTGGTTAATGCCTTCTTGGGAAAAAGAGTGGAGTCCTAAAGTTCGGAATACGCTTAATACCAAAGTCGAAAAAATCGAGGAGAAGAGATCGGTTTGTTACAGGTATCAAGAAAACCATGCGACCATTCTGGTGGATGGCTTTTACGAATGGCAGCATGTTGGCGTGGTGAATCAGAAAGGCAAGAAGGAAGTAGATAAGGTACGTCATCTTATCATGATGCAAAGTGGTGAGCCATTTCACCTAGCCGGATTGTACTCTAATTGGTACTTCCCTGAGATGGATGCAACCATCAAAACCGTATCCATTCTAACTCGTCCTGCCAACAGCTTAATGGAACACATCCACAATACAAAAAAGCGTATGCCAGTGGTGTTAGACAATGAAATGGCACAGAACTGGCTAAACAATCACCTTGAGGTTCAAGACTTTATCGAAGACAATGAATACTTCGAGGCCTTACCGCTGAGTGCTTTCAAGCGATGATAAAAATCACTAGATTTGGTGAGTGCAAAGTTTAAAGAATAGTTAAAATTTGCGCAACTTTTTGGTCGTAAGATGGATTTAGAAGTCAAACCTCATTTGCCACGTCCTCGTAGTCAAAGGCAATGTTACAGTTTAAGAGTTAAACTCAAACTGAACGAATTTCCACAAAACAAGTGGGAATTGAACACATCATTACGGCACAAACTAATCGATTGTCATACTCCGTTTAGTAAGCAAGTCGAAGACCTGCTTAGCACTCAGCCTAACGAATTAGCCTGACAACAAACAGCTTTTTAAGTCTAACAATATTTCATAGCCCAATTATCTTTGCGGCTCAATAACGTAATATGAAACGATTCGTAATTCTTTTTATAGCAGCAGGTTTATTTGCCGCTTGTAACAATCAGTCAGACAACACTGAAAACACAGATGAAACGTCTGACCAAACGGTTTCAGGTAGATACGGTGACAGTTCTTGGAATACCGAGAATGCTGTAGATCCAACCTCATTCCTTTTATTGTTGGAGGGCCGTGATTCGATTCAAGCTACTGTGAGTGGTGATATCAGCGCTGCGTGTCAAGCAAAAGGATGCTGGATGAAAATGGATATGAACGGAACAGACATGGTTGTCCGTTTTAAAGACTACGGATTCTTCGTTCCAAAGAATAGTGCTGGATACAAAGCAACCATCAAAGGATGGGCTTATAACGATACATTGTCTGTTGCCGAGTTACAAGAATATGCTAAAGATGCTGGTAAGTCGGAAGAAGAAATCGCGGCAATTACCGAACCTGAGGCCAAACTTACATTCATGGCTGATGGAGTAATCATCGAATAATGAAGAAGGCTTTAATCTTTCTTTCGTTAGCCGTTTCAGTGGTTGCTTGCAAACAAAGTCAGGAACCTAAAAACGAAACAGCCGATATGTACGAGGCATCTGAGCTGTCACAAACTATGCGCGACATGGTCGAGTATTCTAAACTGGTTCGTGAACAAATCAGAAATGATGAACAAGTGAGTCCGGTTCCGGAACACATTTGGAATCTGAAAAAAGCCGAAGGTACGCGCGACGAGCACTTAGAGGATGCTTTTCAAGCACTAGCTGATCCTTATTTAGAAGCCTTGAAAGGTCTGGAAACAGGTGATTCTAACGCTTATTATTACTCAAAATCGATTGCTGCTTGTAAAGCGTGTCACTCTTCGTATTGTGGAGGTCCGCTACAAGTGATTAATCAGTTGGGGTTGTAGCACGTATCACCCGATCTCTTCCGGATAAGTCTTGTTTTAGAACCACGTCGGTATACCCTTGATTTTTTAATAGTTCCAGAACTTCATTGCCTTTATCGGTATGTATCTCAAAGTATAGATCACCTCCGGGTTTTAGGGCCTTTAAACCATAGGTTCCAATTTCACGATAAAACCTTAAAGAATCAGTATCTGGTACAAACAGTGCCAAACTTGGTTCATGTTCTGTGACTTGTTTTGTCATGAGATCCTTATCAGACTCGAGTACATAAGGTGGATTACTCACGATTACGTCAAGTTCACTGTCGTACAGCGTGGAGGGATTCAGAATATCCTCTTTATAGAATACTATTTCACTAACAACCTTAAGCTCACGAGCATTCCGTCGGGCAACAACAAGGGCTTCATTTGAGGTATCACACGCCGAAATACTCCAGCTCCCCCGATGTTTTGCAAGTGATATTGCAATACATCCACTACCGGTTCCGATATCCAAAACCATTCTTCTTGAAAAATCTAAGTCGTTAAGAATCCAATGCACTAATTCTTCTGTTTCCGGCCTAGGAATAAGTACCGATTCATCAACAAAAAATACTTCACCCATAAAATCAGCTTCCTCGATGGCGTATTGCATGGGTACGCCTGATTCTAATTTTTGAATCACTACGGTTAAAACATCTTGCTGTGACTCGCTCAGATTCGTTTGATCATCCAACATCCAATCTTTTCGGGTTTTACCGGTTACATACTCCATAATTCTGTATGAAATGCTCTTTATCTCCCTGGCCTCATACAGGTGAGATAATCGATCCTCAAGATGTTTCGAAATGCTGGTAAAACTTGAATACATTTGCGGCCGAAGTTACACTGAATCCGTGACAAAGCACGACTCCAAATACATGCAACGATGCCTCGATTTGGCTCAACTGGGCTATAAATCGGCTCATCCAAATCCCATGGTTGGATGTGTGATTGTTCACGAAGGCAAAATCATTGGTGAGGGCTATCATACTGCATATGGAAAAGCGCATGCCGAGGTTGAAGCCATCAACAGTGTTATGGACAAATCATTACTAAGAGATTCAACTCTATACGTAAATCTCGAACCGTGCGCTCATCATGGTAAAACACCACCTTGTGCCGATCTAGTAATTCGTCACCAGCTTAAGCGAGTTGTGATTGCGAACACAGATCCGCATGAAGTGGTTGCAGGCACCGGTATCGAGCGAATGAAAGCTAATGGGATCGAAGTTAAAACAGGTGTGCTTGAATCAAAAGGTCGGATCTTAAACCGACGATTCTTTACCTATCACGAAAAAAAGCGTCCTTACATCATGCTTAAGTGGGCACAAACAGCTGATGGTTTTCTGGGGCGAACAACAGGTGATAGCGGTAGCCCGCACATTTCTGGAAAACTTGCAAATCAGTACGTTCACGAATTACGTGCCTCGGTTGATGGAATTTTTGTAGGAACTCAAACTGTGGTTCAAGACAATCCTTCACTCAATGTGAGACACGTTGAAGGCCCTTCTCCCCATCGATTTACAATCGACCATAATAACCGTATACCAACCGATTCAAAACTGTTATCGGATGGTTTGCCCACCACCATTTTCTCGAAATCGAAGTTCACGGACAGACACGTTGTGCTCGACACGGAAGACGATATTTGGGCCAAAATGATGGATTACTGGTACCAAAACGGCATTCAATCGGTTTTGATCGAAGGTGGAACGAACATTTTAAACCAGTTTATCGAGAAGAACCGTTTCGATGAGATCATCACAATCACCTCATCTAAAAACTGGGTATCGGGTGTTGCGTCGCCTAAAACTCCACAACTCCCTGTATACCAGGAGTTTCAACTAGGTTCGGATAGGATTAGCATTTACCACAATAATCATTAGATCTCGTGTTTCTACTTCTCTCGATATTGTGCTCCTCGTTAATCAATGTTGTATTTAAATACTTTCCTAAGTACCAAGTAGATAATCAACAAGCCATTATGGTGAACTACTGGACGTGCGTGATTGTTGGCCTGCTAACCAGCAATAATAGTGTTCACTCACTCTCAACCAATTTTCAAAGTTCGTGGGGTGTTTACACGATGATTCTGGGTATCCTGTTTATAACCGTTTTCATTTCCATGGCGGTAACTGCCCAGAAAATGGGGATTAGCGTGTCTGTGATTGCCGCTAAAATGGGCGTGGTCTTCCCAGTTGTATTTGCTTTTGTTGCGTTGAACGACCCCATAAATGCCTTACTTATTTTTGGAATTTTACTGAGCATCATCAGCGTGTTTTTTGTGAGTAACAAGTCTCACATCGGACTTACTGGAAAATCATACTTATTGCTTCCATTGTTTGTATTGGTTGGAAGTGGAATAATCGATACCAGTTTAAAAGTCATTGAGTTACAACTGGAAGGAGTCTCAGCATCGGCTCCAACCATACTCATCTTCTTTTTCGCCGCAATTTTGGGAACGGTTTACACGGTATTCCGGTTGCTTCGCAAACAAACCGACTTCGTGCTTAAGAATGTTATAGCCGGTATTGTATTGGGTATACCAAACTATTTCAGCATCTACTTTCTGTTTCTTGCGTTACAATCAAACCTGTTTAAAACATCTCAGGTTTACCCGATAAACAATATCGGAATTGTGGTAGCCTCTACCCTATTCTCCATTCTGATATTCAAGGAATCCCTGAGCAAACGAAACTGGACGGGTATTGCTCTTGCTGTTGTAGCTATTATTCTGATTAGCATTGGAGGATAACCTGTCATATCTAACCATCGAGAGAGTTTCTGAATCAGAACATCGCGATCGAGGTTCAAAATTTCTGGCTTTCGCATATCCGGTTGATAATCGTGACGCCATCAAACAAGAACTTGACGCACTTTGGTTACAATACCCAGATGCTACACACATTTGCTATGCCTGGCAACTAGGAGAAGAGTATCGAGCCAACGACGACGGAGAGCCTGGAAATTCTGCCGGGATGCCGATTTTACGGAGGATTCATTCACATGGATTGGATCATGTATTAGTCGCCGTAGTTCGATATTACGGAGGAAAGAAACTTGGGGTGAGCGGACTCATCGATGCATATGGCACCGCAGCTGAACTTGCTTTGTCGAATGCAAAAGTTCTACGAGAACATCCAAAGGTTGACCTTCTGGTTCGAGACCTTCAAAACCGAGACTATATTGTTTACGAGTTACAGGGCAAACACAATATTCTCGACTTAATTCCACCCGACCACATCAGCGGTTACTTCAGGTTAACAGTCTATCAGTCATACTTGGACGAATTCGTTAACCAGCTTGAATCCTTACCAAATTTTGAAGTCCAAAAACCTCAATAGGCAGTTGTGCGTTGTACCTTTACATTATGAGACTGCCTGTTGTTGGTTTATTATTCTTTTTGGGTTCCAGTGTTTCAGCTCAATTTCTTCAATCGGAACGAATTCAGAGGTCGGCAACCATCCAACAAAATGTTGATTTCGAAGCGCTTAGTGCTCATAGTATAATCCAACAATCCCGACAAAGTCATACCACTTTATCAAACTCAGCCTACGAATTAAAACTGCGTGATAGTATAGTGAGTCTCACCGGAACACACTATCACTTTGACGTGTTTTATAATGGGTACGAAGTTCTAGATGCTGAATACCATGTGCATACTCGCAACGGCAAAGCCTTTTTGGTGCAAGAGAGTATCCCTGAAATCTTTTCAAGCGAGACAACTGCCTTATCAGACGCAATTTGGATTAAACTCGATGGTTCCTGGCAACTCGGTCGGCGTAGTTCATCGAACAACGAAACAACCATCAAGATTGAAGATGAAACGGTCTTTGAACAATCTCATCGATTGTATTACCATAAACCGGATACCCAAGTAAGTGCTCGTGTTTTTTTGGTAAACCCATTGAACACAGCCGAACGAGAGTATGGTTCGCCTTATATTGATTCCAATGATCTGGATGTGCCACAACTAAACGCTGAACGAAAATGGGTGAATATGGACGTTCATTTTGAAAATGACACTTTTTGGTTGCGAAATGATCGATACTATTTTGGTCAAGTGAGCGACCCGGTTTTACCGGAAACATTTTCACTCACAGATACCTTCGACTTTACTCGCTCTCAGTATCAATTTGAAGATGTAAACGCTTATTACCACATTGTTTCGATTTCTGACTATGTCGAAGCTTTGGGGTTTGAATCTGCACTTCCGGATACGCTCGTGATTGACGCTCATGCCTATTCCGGTGGAGATTTTAGCTCATTCAATTATGGTGTGAGTCCAGTTGAGTTGGAGTTTGGTGAAGGTGGCGTTGATGATGCTGAAGACGGTGAAATTGTGGTTCACGAATTTGCCCATTCTTTGTCTCATTTTGCAGGCGGGGATTCTTACGCCAATACTACGGATCGATCTGCTATGGAAGAAGGCAACGCAGACTATTTCAGCGCGGCATACTCAAAAGATTTCACAGACTTCGCTTGGAGGAAGATGTTCAATTGGGACGGCCACAATCCGTTTTTCAGAGGAATTGATATTGGAGCACAACTAAAATATCCAAACCAACTTACCGGGAACACCAATGCCGACCGCGAAATGTGGTCTACACCTTTGATGTGCTTGTATGACAAAATTGGTCGCGGCCCAACGGACACGCTGGTACTTGAGCACTTATACTACCAGTCTAAAACAGGTACAATGCCGCAGATGGCGAACATCATACGTCAAATAGACTCGATGGTATTTGATGGGAAGTACGAAGCAGACATTCGGGATTGCTTTTCGAACCATAACTTACTTGCCTCCGTTCCAGATGCGATTAGCAGCCGAGGTCTTTGGGATGTTCGCAATACAAATGGTTTTACCGAAGGGAGTGGTTCAGCCTGGGTGACTTCAAAGTCGGGTAATTTATTCACTACCAAGATTTATGACCAGTTGGGTCATTTGGTTCGCGCATACGAGCAAGAGTTGAGTATTGAAATATCACCTCAAGGCTTAGAATCCGGGATTTATTTTGTAGAATTGAATAGCGACGAGCAGCGCGCAAACTTCAAACTTTTAAAACCCTAATGGAAGGTTGGCAAGAATCAAATAACAAACTCACGAAAACATTTACGTTTGACAATTTCTTAGATGCCACGCGATGGATGTTTGATGTCTCTGAGAGCATTGAGGATATAAACCACCATCCCGTATGGACGAATGTATATAACCGCGTTGAGGTTGAATTATCGACCCATGATGCGGGTAATATTTTAACAGAAAAGGACTTTGCGCTCGCAAAGTTGCTAGATCAAGCTTTCGCAAACTTTAGGTGACACAACCCGACATTTTTGTTTTTGCCCAAGAAGCTACTTCCAGGCTCACTTACGTCTTGGACTTATTTTTTGGTAATCGATTTGCCTTGATTTCCAACGTGGATGTATACCAATCTGCAACAGGTATCAAAATCAACTATTCAGACCAGCAACTTCCTGGGTATCAGATAATCCCAAATAGTTTGTTGTTTGAGTCGAACCTAAGAGAAATCAATGTGGGTGTGGGTCCGGACTGGTTTAACTGCTCTACTCTATCTCTAGACGACAAACCGTTCGATGTTTTTGCATCGGCATTCTATTTAGTGAGTCGATACGAAGAATATCTTCCCTTTGAACCAGACGATCACAATCGATTTCCGGCGAAAGCAAGTTGTTTGGTGAAACTCGGATTGATTCGCAAACCGATGGTGAACCAATGGCGGAAAGCGTTGTATAAGGAACTTGGCTTAAGTCATGATTTCAAGTTTGAGTATCTGTCAACGATTGATGTTGACCAAGCTTGGAAATACCACAACAAAGGATTTCTGCGCAATCTTGGTGGTTTATGGCGTGACTGGCGCAGTGGCGACAATGATTTGGTGTCACAGCGCATCGATGTGCTGATAAAAGGGAGGCCAGACCCTTTTTACAATTTTGATTATCAGGACAAACTTCACAACCAGTTTGGTACAACAGTCAAGTACTTTGTACAAGTTGGGAAACGGGGCGACTACGACAAAAACACAGATTCTGGCAACCAGTCGTTTCAATCACTCATACATCGCCTAGTGCGTCACGAACAATGTAGCGTAGGTTTACATCCCTCCTATCAATCTAATAGCGAATTTCACATCCTGCTTCAGGAGCATCAAACCATAACAGCGATAGAACCAAGTGCAGGTGTTATTAGTAGACAACACTTTTTAAAACACAGATTTCCAGTTACTTATCAGCGTTTGATCCAACTAGGAGTAAGAGAAGAGTATACACTTGGCTATACGTCGCACAGCGGTTTTCGAGCAGGAATTGCAGATCGATTCTACTTCTTCGATTTAGAGAACAATGAAAAGACAGATCTGTTGCTTGTGCCTTTCTGCTATATGGATATCACCCCATTACACTACGATAAACTATCGCTTGAGCAAGCTATTGATGACATGAAACGATTTATGGACGAGGTCCGAAGCGTAGACGGACTGTTTTGTTCGCTGTGGCATAACGAATCACTCAGTGATGATGGCCGTTGGCAGGGATGGCGTCCACTCTATGAAGAGATGGTTGCATATGGGGAGTAGGTACTTATCGGGTTGGACCTTTTTCTCGATTGCACATTTGATATTCTTTAGCGCATGTTTTGCTCAACCAAATGACCAAAAAGAATATAAGCCGGAGAAAGCCATTGAATTCCCTCACGACGTGCATGCCGATCAGTTGAAACTCGACTGTCAAACGTGCCATAAAACCGAAGATTCTGATGGAAAGGTCTCCCGAAAAATATGTTTAGACTGTCACCCTTCTGAGTGACAAACCGATATAGACTTACGAGAAGCTCTTAGAAACAACCAAATCCTTGGTACCGTGTGTCCATGAGTAGAATCCTTCACCCGACTTCACTCCAAGTTTGTTGGCGTTCACCATGTTCACGAGTAATGGGCACGGTGCATACTTAGGATTACCAAAACCGTCATAAAGTACGTCTAGGATAGCTTTACAAACGTCTAATCCAATAAAATCAGCAAGTTGTAGTGGTCCCATTGGATGAGCCATGCCAAGTTTCATCACGGTATCAATCTCCTCAACCCCTCCTACTCCTTCAAACAAGGTATAGATTGCCTCATTAATCATTGGCATAAGAATTCTGTTCGCGATAAATCCAGGGTAATCGTTGGCCATAGCCGGTACCTTCCCAATCATTTTGGATAGGTCTTCAATCGTTTGGGTTACCTCAGCAGAAGTGCTGTAACCGTTGATGATTTCCACAAGTTTCATTACCGGTACCGGATTCATGAAGTGCATACCAATCACTTTATCCGGTCGGTTTGTAGCCGAGGCTAGTTCCGTTATTGAGATAGAAGAGGTATTTGTTGCCAGGATGCAATTCTCAGGGGCAGCGGCGTCAATCTCTTTGAAGATTTTCATCTTTAAATCAAGGCGCTCTGTAGCTGCTTCAACTACCAAATCACATTCGCTAACTCCATCTACCACGTTTGTGAATGTGGTAATTCGAGCTAATGCATCCGTTTTAGTCTGTTCATCGATTTTACCTTTAGCAACCTGACGGTTGAGGTTTTTCGAAATCGTTGCCAAAGCTCTTTCCAAGGCTTCAGTTTTAATGTCGATTAGATTTACTTGGTAACCGTTCTGTGCAAATACATGCGCGATACCGTTACCCATAGTTCCTGAACCAATAACTCCTACTTTTTGCATTGCTCTAATTTTGGCGCAAAAGTAACCTGATTCGTTTCAATGTCCAATGACTTGGGATCAAATGTCGAGGTTTGAACTGGATGGGAAGTATGGGGTGTATAGTTTAGGGTTGGCAATTGAAAATGTGAAGTTGAGAATTTGTCTTCTAGTGATACTAAATAGCATCATTTTAAAGCAATCATCACACTTACTATTGGACGCAAATCTGTTGCTGTGCTGGATTCCTTCGATATTTGGACAAATTGCGAAGCCTTTGTTGCATAACATATTCTTAAATCGAGTTGGCGACTGGCAATTTGTGCCAACGGTTGAACCATATAAAGTTCGGGTGCAACTTGAACGATTACATCCTTTATGTTGATATCATTGGCTTTATAAAAAAAGGATTGGTCATCAGATGCGCGGGTTAGCGATAATCTATACGATGAGTTGACAACGAAATATGAAAATACTCCGAGCCCAACAGACCTCCCACCACCAAAAAATTGGGACTGAAACAATATTTTAGGTCTAGTATACAGAAATTGCCAACTGGCATTATAATAGTCCAGTTTATACCTAGAAGCCAGAACAAATCCACTGTTTTCGATTATCATGTCTGTATACCTAAGTCTATCTCCGTTGCTCCCATGAATTGCACATTGTCCAAGTCCAAACTCTAGTTCCAACACTTCTTTTTTATTAACTGGTCTAGACCATATCCCTGCGATTGAAAGATTTAGTAATTGAAGTGTAGGCTTGAATGGCTGTGAAACAAATTCGTCAACCGGAATAGCTGTAAAGCCTGATAGCTCCCCACTGAACCTATGAGGTGAGAAAGCATAATCTGATGGTTGAAGCCATAGACTTGATCCCACCCCAAAACCAAATCTTGATTTAACTGTACTGTCGCTAGTTGACGCTTGAGATTCAATAAATCCAAAAACTATTAAACAAATGCTGACAATCAATCTTTGTGCTCTCATTGAATTACGAATAAACCTAATTGGTGTTGATTGAAGAATTCTAAAGAAATAGAGAAATACTTCACTTGGCTTCACCCTCTCAGTTGTAGATGACACAAATGGCCAATAGCGAATGGCTAATAGCCTCATAACAAATCTATTAAGCAACTGATAGGTATTACCTGAGTCTGAGCCTCGCTCCTATCATAGGAACAAAACCAACTACCGATGCTTGATACGTAGGTCGAATTTGCAATGCTAGATCTTTGTTGATGTCGAACTCCCGCAAGTGTGCATCTACGTTGGCGTCGATAATTTGTAGTGCGTACACCGCAGCTAGTCCTAGAATGAGTTGGTCTCTGGTTTGCCGATAATAGTTTCGTTCACTCCTGATCTTGTCTACGCCAAGATTTGGATATAAATAGTTAACCGTCGTTGAGTCTTCATCCAGCTCTGCCGTTAAGGATTGTTGATAGTCTTTTAGACTATCGTTCGTAACCTTTAGTCCATATCCAAGTCCGATTCCCAATCCGTAAATAACACCAACCTTCCAGTATTTCTTGTTGTAAACTTGTCCAAGCCCGGGAATGATTGCCGACATGATTGTGGCCTTCTTGGGGCTGTGAACTTCTCCGGAGTCACGTATTGGCAGTTGGGTTTCCGACCAGAAATAGGCAGGATTCGGGACGATGGTCATTTGCGCAAACGACTGACTAGCAAGTGCTAACAGTAAAAAGGTTATGACAATAGCGTTGCGCATGGCACAAAATTAGAACATCCAAGAAGAAGCCTTGCGCTGTTTGGATTAAATACGACGTAATTTCTCCAAAATGTCGGTTAAATGAGGCTTGTCGTCAAAATGAATTATGAGCTTTCCTTCTTCACCGTTAGTGGCTTTAAACTCAATTTTGCTATCTAGTCGCTCTTTTAACAAGTCTTTGTAAGGCTTGAATTCTTTAAAGTTAGCCTTTTCTATCTTTTCCTTGGGTATGGTTGTATCCACCGCAGTAGATTCCGGGACCTCTCCCGTCGCGTGATACTCCTTCACTAGCTCTTCTACTTTTCTTACAGACAATCCTTCAGCAACCGTGCGCTTGCAGAGATACTCTTGTACCTTGACATCATCAATGTTAACCAAGGCACGTGCATGTCCCATGGAAATCTCTTGGGTCCTTAAGGCAGCTTGGATGGACTCAGGAAGTTTTAGCAGACGCAAGTAATTGTTTACCGTGGATCTTTTTTTACCTACGCGCTCACCCAGTTCTTCTTGTTTCAATCCGCACTCGTCCAACAAACGTTTATAGCTGAGGGAAATCTCAATCGCATTAAGATCCTCCCGTTGAATGTTTTCGATGAGCGCCATCTCCAACATTTCTTGATCGTTTGCCAATCGGACATAGGCCGGAATCCGATCTAGACCGGCAATGATACTGGCTCTCGTTCTACGTTCACCACTTATCAGTTCATATTTATCCGCTCCAACCTTTCTCACGGTTATCGGTTGGATTACACCATGAATCAATATTGATTCTGCAAGTTCGCTGAGTGCCTCGTCTTCAAAATCGGTTCGAGGTTGAAATGGGTTGGCTACAACATGTGCCAACGGTATCATCGCAACCGAGTTCGGTTTTACCTGACTGATGTCTAACTCTTCCTTGGAATCGTTTTCCAAAAGCGCCCCAAGGCCTTTACCTAATGCATTTCGCTTCGCCATCTTCCTCTATTCCTTGCTATTGTAATACTTTCTCTTCCGCGGCCATTTTGGTTAGACCGTTCTTTTGTAAAATCTCTCGAGCTAAATCCAGGTAGTTGATACTACCTCGAGCATTTGCATCGTGTTCCAACACCGGAACACCGAAGCTCGGAGCCTCGCTTAGTTTCGTATTTCGTTGAATGATTGTATCGAATGCCAACTCTTGGAAATGTAGTTTCACCTCATCTACCACTTGGTTTGATAGTCTGAGACGACTGTCATACATGGTAAGTAATAAACCTTCAATTTCTAAACCTGGGTTAATGCTCTTTTGAACAATCTTAATGGTATTCAGAAGCTTACCTAATCCTTCTAATGCGAAGTACTCACATTGAACAGGGATAATCACCGAATCCGCGGCAGCTAGCGCGTTCGTGGTAATTAGACCCAACGAAGGAGAGCAATCAATGATGATGAAATCATAAGACTCTTTCACCTTACTCAAGATTCGTTTCATCAACTTTTCTCGGTTTGGCAAATCGATCATTTCAATCTCCGCCCCTACCAGGTCAATATTTGATGGCAATAAATCCAACTTGCTATTTGACGTATTCAGAATGATATCTTCAGGGCTGATATCCTGTACAAGGGTCTCGTAGAGTCCTATTTTAACATTCTTTGGATCAAACCCAAACCCCGATGTAGAATTGGCCTGAGGATCTGCATCCACCAACAAAACATTGTATTCTAGAATCGCTAAACTGTACGCCAGGTTAATCGCTGTGGTGGTTTTACCTACTCCACCTTTTTGGTTTGCTACGCAAATAGTCTTTGTCATCGTCGCTTATTAAATTTCCAATTCTTCTCCCGGATTTGGTAGGAATAATTCAATCCCGGCATCTTCAAATAGTTTTTCGGTTTGTTCATGGTCAATTTCAATAAACCCAAACGTGTCAAAGTGTATTCCAACCACTCTGTCCGTGCCACACATTTGAGCTGCTTTTAGCGTATCATCCGGCCCCATCGTAAAATTGTCGCCTACGGGTAGCAATGCTCCAGTCAAGTCGAACTCTTCATTGATGAGCTTCATGTCATAGGTAAGTGCTGTATCACCGGCAAAATAGATGCAATCATTCTGTCCCTCAATAATAAATCCTGCTGGATTTCCAGCGTATGAACCATCTGGGAAAGAACTCGAATGAACTGCATTCACCATTTTAAAACGAATACCTCTAGAAACATAGTTTCCTCCAATATTCATGGGGCGCACATTGCTATGACCTTGGTTCTCCAACCAAGTTGTTATCTCAAAACATGAAATCACCTCCGCATCAGTAGTTTTGGCCAATTCAACTAAGTCGCCAACATGATCACCATGTCCGTGAGAAACCAGAATAATATCTGCTTCAACATCCGATACGTTAACATCGGCTGCCTTAGGGTTGTCGGAGATAAATGGATCCGTTACAATCCGTACTCCATCTATTTCCAGTTGAAGCGTTGAGTGTCCCAAATACCATATTTTTGCCATGCTTTCTACTACTAGTGTGGCTCAAAACTAATGTTAAATCGATAGGATAAATGAACAGGATATTTGTACTTATTCACATCACATTTGTGTTGATATCCTGCAATGTGTCTACTAAAAATGAAGACCTTTCCGTATTCCGGTATAATTCTGAAAGTGGTATAACATCGCTTGACCCTGCATTTGCAACTTCACAGGATAACATATGGGCTGTAAATCAACTTTTTAACGGTTTGGTACAGCTCGATACCAATCTTCAGATTCAGCCGTGTATTGCCAAATCTTGGGAAATCACTGATTCGGGGAAGATATACACATTTCACCTTCGAAACGATGTTTACTTTCATTCGGATAAATCGCTTAGTGAAACACAACGACGAGTAACCGCACACGACTTTAAATACAGCTTCAATCGAATTATTGATCCCATTACTGCTTCGCCGGGAGCATGGATATTTAATGGCAAAGTGGTAGACAATGGTTTTGCCGTAATTAACGATAGTACATTCCAAATCACATTGAACGAAGCCTTCGCTCCTTTCTTAGGCATTCTCTCTATGCCTTATTGCATGGTGGTACCTCAAGAAGCTGTTGAGTATTATGGAAAGGGTTTTGCCAGAAAGCCAATTGGAACAGGCCCATTTCAATTCTTTGTCTGGGAACAGGATGTAAGCCTTGTGATGCATAAAAATCCGAACTACTTTGAGCAAATAAACGGTGAAGGCCTCCCCCATCTCGATGCAGTTCAAATCAACTTTCTGGGTAACAAACAGATGGCGTTGCTTCAAACCCTGAAAGGTAAGCTGGACATGTTTAGCGGTATTACAAGTACATCCAAAGACGTTGTTCTAGACAAAACCGGAGACATTCAACCAAACTTAACAGAGAAATTGGTTTTGGAGAAAAAGCCGTTTTTAAATACCGAGTACCTCGCCATTCAAGTTGATCCTGAACTGGTTCAAAAGCCATTCGACAATACTTTATTCCGCCAAGCAATTAGTCTGGCCATCGATCGGAATAAAATGATTCGAAACCTCAGAAATGGTGTGGGAACGCCTGCTGCAGGAGGTTTCATACCTATTGGTCTCCCGGGATATCACGAATCAGAATACAGCAAATTTGACGCCGAAGCTGCAAAACGGAAACTTAAAGAATCCGGTTACCTGGAGCATCCTCTTCCCATTACACTTACGACTACGAAGGATTATTTGGATTTATGTGTCTTCATTCAAAAATCGGTTGAAGACATAGGTGTGCAGTGTGAGATTGAGGTACTGCCTTCGAGTGAGCTAAAAGCACAAAAACGCAATGGAAATAAGGCTTTCTTTCGAGCCAGTTGGATTATGGATTATCCGGATGCTGAGAATTACCTCAGTTGTTTTTACAGCAAGAATTTTGCTCCTTCCGGACCCAATTATACACACTTTAAGAACGACGCATTTGACAAGCTTTATGAGCATGCATTAATAGAATCTGACGACGAAAAGCGTGTTTTGATGTATCAACGACTTGATAGTATACTGATGAGTGAGCAGCCCATTATCGTGCTATTTTACGATCAAAGTGTACGTCTATTGAACAAGCAAGTTACCGGTTTGGTAAACAACCCATTAAACATCCCAACAATTAAATACGCTGATAAAAAGTAGTTTACTTTAGCTTCTTATGGATGTACTTGAGCCATTTTCGACACGTTGCATCCGATGAATTTCCGAAGGAAGTCGCTAAACTCTGATTGAGGTATTCGTTGTTTGCTGTTGACAGGCCTTTGTATTTCTTGACTAATGTCTTTACCTCTCCACCCAAGTCATGAGTAATGAAATAGTCGCCATCCATGTCGGCTATACGCAAGCAGACATATAACTGAGTTTCATAGTAGTCCTTTGCCTGTTCCGTGAATTCGTCACCCACATTCAGTTTAGATTCTATTTTATCCCTCAAACTCGCGAAATACATACCCATCATATGTGCTTTATTTTCAGCTGAGTAGAACATATTGATTGCCTGTTCGTACGTTGTGGTTAAAGCCATAACCTTCAATGGATCTAATGATAATAACCTGCCGTAAGAGACCTTAATCACCTTATGTTGGATTTCAGCGTTGGAGCAATAAGCAGCTAATGACTTATACCATCTGTGGTGCCAATCATCCAGGTCATAGGCTTCACCGTAATACATTAAGTACGTCTCGACCTTCCAATAGATATTGGCAGCTTGCATCCATTCGTAATCATAGAAGGTGTCGATGTTTTCTACCATGTAAATGAAGTATCGCTCCGCATCATAGAACGATCCCAGATCGTACAGATTGTTAATAACAGCCTCCATAGAGGCTTGATATCCATACGGAGGAACCACGCCATCTGCACGTTGGGCATCTAACAATTGAACCCACTCATCATCAACAGCCTTGAGTTTGTCGTATTGAAGGTGCCTGCCGTAAAACTCGCGTAAACCCGTCATACCCCATCGATACTCATGCATTCCTTGGATCTTGCGTAAGTTGAACCACTTGAGATATCGCATTTCTGCGTGATTTATATCGCCATAGAACTCATAAACGCGAGCCCAATTGTATTGAGTTACTGCCTGTAAACCCAAGTGACTCATCTGTTTTGACAATTTTAATGCTGAATCGAGCAGCAGAATCGCAGAGTCTTTATTCGACTCGCGAAGATTGTTCGCTTGATTATTAAGATCTTCAACACGAATTGAATCACTTGCTACATCCCCGCTTTGAGCGAATGAAAATGTGCTACAAATGGATAACACAACTAGGACACAGGTCTGTTTGAATCGATGCATCGACATACTACTTACCATGCAAGTAACAAAATATCTAGAACTCGTTCGTTGTGATTGATTTATTCTATCAATTTTGCTTTCTTTGACAACACGAACAATCACCTAAACAAACACTGAAATGCGTAAGTTAAGCCCACTTTTGATCGTTATGGTTGCTATCCTTTCTGCTTGTTCAAGCAAGGTAGACGTAGCGGTAGACAATCCATCGAAAGAAGAAGTTTCTATGTACATCGACTCATTACATGTCGTTGTGCCACCAAAAGAAGTTGTTTGGGTGGAAATGGGAAAAGGATCTCATTCCGTTACCGTTGATGGCGAGGAGCCTGTAGACTATGACTTCCAAAAGAAGTTTTACATGCTTAACCCAACTCAATCTGAGTACTTGATGTACGAAGAGATTTATGGTACTGGCATGGTAACTAGCATTATTCCTTCTCAACCTGTTACCTACATGGGATTGGACTTGGGAGAGATGGAAATGCAAGTTGTTAAGGATCTTGTAAACGAAGTTACTTGGGATTATGGTCCACGTGAGACCTTGCCTGAGATGATTGAGTATTATGAAGGTGATCGCCCAACTCTTGTAAAACTCATGGACTACAATGAGTTCTTCGAAGCGATGTCTCAAGCTGCAGACGCAGAATAAAAGAAACATTGAATCCAGTAAACCAAAGACTCGGTTTCCATTATATATGGGATGTAAGCGGCTGTAATCATGAAAGCCTAGCTACGGTGAGTCCCATCAAATTAATGATGGACGAGATCTTAGCCGTAACCGGGTTAACTGTGCTCAAAGAAGCGTATAATCAGTTTGCACCACACGGCGTAACCGGAGTTTACTTACTGGCAGAAAGCCATTTTAGCATTCATACTTGGCCTGAAAATGGTTATGCCGCATTTGATTTGTTTTCATGCATACCGGTCAATCAAACGGAGCTCATTGCAGACATTATGAGGAATCATCTAGGTGAGCAAGTCAAAATTAACTTACGTACACTCTCTCGTGAAGTTGATTTATCTATTGTTTCCGATAGCTTAACGGTCTAGAACAACGTGGGTGAAATACTCACAGTCATCTGTAATAATATCTCCTTTTGAGGTTCGGTAATTAAGAGCAACGGCTTTATGTGCTACCATAAACATACCTGCTTGGTAGGTATAGTCTTCCTGATCAATTGGGTTCTCAACGTATTCTTGAAATACGGTTGATTGATGCGCATAATCTCCGTGTGACGACTCTTGTCCTCCGGAATGAAAAACTCGCACATTCTCACCAATTCTACCATAAATAGGTTTCTCGACATACGTCGACAAAGATGGTCTTGTGCTATAGGTTTTTGCGATATCCTGACTGGCCGTTTGTTCGCTGATGTAACTTAAGAAACGTTTATTCTGCCACAACATGGTGAAAAACGGATTCAATACCATCGCATGTTCGTTTAAAATAATCGAACGCAAAAGGTCCCCTAGCTCAGGTTCTTCGTTAACCACCCAATCCCACGGAAATAATTTAAATAAAACATCTACGGGAGTGTAGTCATCACCCGCTTCAAGAAAAATTCCTTCTTCCGAAAAAATAACCTCAGGCAAGTCGCGATACACCGGATGAAACCCTTGTTTGCCTGCCAAGTTAAGCATCGTGTTCACATTTTGAACATCTTCCGGATAGCCTAAACTACTTCCTAGAAAAACCGGCTGATAATCGGCATTTATGCCGTCAAATATTTGTTTTAATACAACCTCCAGACTCTCTTCAAGAAAATTGAAGCCTCTGCCTTTGCCAAGCTTCTCACATTGTATGCGCTGCCAGAAAATTGTTTCAGGCAATGTGGAACAAGTGTCTGCATTAAACTCAATAACCTTTCCGGGTACTCGGTTCAATACCCCGTTTATGTCGAACCTGCCGGTTAAGAAGGGTTGTTTGTCGCGATTATTCCAAGAGTAATGAAATAAGTCATGATAACGCTGTGGAATGCCAAATCGGATTAACTCGTTGTTTTTTAGAACCTTATCCGTGCTCTCAACAAAAACCTGGTATGCATTCTCGGCGATTTTACGATACTGTTCAACTTCGTGGTTGTAAACACCGAGTATTTCCTTAGAGAGGTAATCCTCCTCCAAGAACCAATGAAGTTGTAACGGTAGATTTTTCTTTTTGGGAATCTTCGATTCTAAGAATCGATTATCCTCCAAACGAGCGGAATGATTTTCCCTTGCCATACCCTCTTGATCCTTTACCAGGTGCTTTCATTCTGCGTGTGGTTGCTGAATTTGCGATACCACTTCTCATCCCTTTAGATTTGTTAAATGCGTCGGTAGACTTGTATCTAGAAGGATCGAGTGAATGACGATTCATATTTCGGTTAAAGAACGTTCCCGCAAGTGTTCCCATCAAGAATGGGCGCATAACACTGGAGCGACGATACGAGCTTTCATCGTTTTTCATTTTGTGTAGCGAAACACTATCCACAGTACCATCGAGATTGTGAACAATCGCCATCGAAGCCATTTTGTCATCGATAACTTGCTCTTCGATTACTTTGAACTCATTGCCTGGTTCAACCTCTTCTACTTCACAAATTACTCCCTTGGTACTTTCGCTTACCTCAATCTCCTCTACATCTTTAAATCTTGGACTTCCGTCAGAAGAACAGCCTTGAAGAAAGAACACTGTTACCAAAGCCAAAGCCAAATACTTTAACTTTATTTGTGTCGAAGATTGTTGCATGAAATTCATCGTGTTATCGTCTGTTTTTGGTTTTAATTAGGTCAGCCAAAAGTACAAAACATTTCCTTATGCCAAGACAAAATAACGCCGCTATTTCCATTGCCGTATTCATAGCGGGTCTGTGCTCGATTATTTATGAATTGCTAATCAGCACAACAGCCACTTATTTTCTGGGAAATAGTGTTAAGCAGTTCTCCGTGATAATCGGTATCTACCTTGCGTCAATGGGACTTGGAGCATGGTTTTCAAAATTTTTGAAGGACAATTCTCTTCTGTTTTTTGTGCGAATGGAATATGTTCTTGGATTAATTGGAGGAATTAGTGTACCACTTTTATACTACTTCTTTATCGTACTTCCACCCGCTGAAATGCAGTATATGACATGGCTGCTCATATTTGTTATTGGTTTGATTACAGGGCTTGAAGTTCCGCTCTTAACGTTCGCGGTTAAACAGGCCTCTATTAAAGACAGCCTCTCTAATATTTTGTCGCTCGATTACATCGGAGGGCTAGCTGCAACCTTACTCTTCCCATTCGTCTTGTTACCGTTTATCGGATTGTATTACAGTTCGTTATTGTTCGGATTGGTGAATGTAGTACTCGGGTTGTTTATGGTAAGTCAGTTAGATTCGAAACGATTTGCAAACAGTTTGTGGAGTGTTATTCCAGCGTCTATCTTGGTGTTGTTGATGGTGTTTGGCAACAAGCTCCTTCACGCATGGGACATGAAGATATACAAGGCTCCAATTGCGTATCACAAACAAACTCCGCACCAACTGATTGTCCTTACCAAAAAGGGGGAAGATGTTCGATTATATCTCAATCGTGTGATTCAATTTAGTTCGCTTGATGAACACCGATATCATGAAACTCTGGTGCACCCGGTTATGATGGCTCACCCATCGCCAAAACGAATTCTTGTTTTGGGTGGTGGAGAGCACCTAGCTGCTCGTGAAATTTTAAAGCATAAGTCGGTAGAACACATCGATATTGTGGACTTAGATACGACCATATTTCATTTAGCCAAAACCCATCCACTGCTGAAAAGAATCAATCAGAATAGCGCTACAGATGCTCGCATAACACAAATTGGCGATGATGCCATGACGTATCTAGCAAATACATCTAATTACTACGATATAATTATTAGTGATTTGCCGGATCCAAATAGTGAAGCAACAGCCAAGCTATATACGAGACAGTTTTTTGCCCTTGCAAATAACAGACTTACGAGCGATGGCATATTTATCACTCAGGCTGGAGAAATCTACTTTTCAAATACCGCATTCAGTTGTATTGTAAATACCATGGAAACGGTTTTCGACACAACTTCGTTGTACCACACATACGTACCTTCGTTTGGTGATTGGGGATTTGTTATTGGCGCAAGAAAGCCTATCCATTCAGAAGCAAAGGCCCAAACTCTTCCTGAAAGAACACGCTATCTCACGTTAGACAATATTGGCAGTTTAGCTAAACTTCCCAGTGATATTAATGTTGTACATACAAGTATTAATTCACTGGACCATCCGGTTATTCTGAACTACTATTTAGACGACTGGAATAAATGGAAACCTGATTTGGTTGATCAGATGTAATAAGAATCGATTTGAAAGCAGAAATCATAACTATAGGCGACGAAATCCTAATTGGACAAATTGTTGATACCAACTCCGCATGGCTTGGTCAGCAACTCATGCCGCTAGGTTGGGAAATAGGCAGGATTACAAGCATATCCGACACGAGAGATGAAATAGTTGCAGCAATTGAAGATGCTTCAAAGCGTGCCGATTTAATTCTCATGACAGGTGGACTTGGCCCTACGAATGACGATGTCACCAAGTCAACCGTTGCAGATTACTACAACAGCAGTTTAGTTTTTCATCAAGAAACATACGATAATATTGAACGGATATTCAATCACTTAAACCGAACGGTTTCTGAGGTGAACCGACAACAAGCGTTTATTCCGGATCAATGTGAGCCATTACAAAATAAGTTTGGAACGGCTCCAGGGATGTGGTTTGAGCGTAAAGATCACATTTTGGTCTGCATGCCCGGTGTTCCGTATGAAATGAAATCGATTATGCGGGAAGGCGTATTACCCAGATTGGAGCATAAAAGAAGTGATGTTCTAGAGTATAAAACGATTGTCGTTTCAGGTATGCCGGAATCTATTATTAGTGAGAAAATTGCTGAGGTGGAGGCAAATCTTCCTGCAGGTATAAAGATTGCGTACCTACCTAACTTTCACATTGTTAGGTTACGTATAACCGGCCGTGGTACCAACCGTGAAACTGTAATGCAAGGCATCGATGAAACCATTGAAAAGATTACTGCTATTGTTGGGGAACACATAATTGCAAACGATGATTTAACCATTCAAGAAATTGTTGGCATCCTGTTAACAGAGAATAAACAAACGGTTTCACTGGCAGAAAGCTGCACAGGGGGGTATACCGCACATCTGCTCACTCAAATATCCGGTTCATCAGCCTACTTCCCGGGATCGGTAGTAACCTATTCATACGACAACAAAACGGAAGTGCTTGGGGTTGAGCCCGACTTGTTATGGAGTGAAGGAGCCGTGAGTCAGAAGGTAGTCGAAAAGATGGCGCGTTCGGTACGACAAATTAATCAAACCAACTACGGAGTAGCAATATCCGGAATTGCCGGTCCGGGAGGTGGAACCAAGGACAAACCTGTGGGTACTGTTTGGATGGCAGTTTGCAACAAAGACCGCGTTTACAGTAAACTATACAATCTGCGTGGCGATCGAATTCAAAACATTCAGCGCTCGGCCGCACTGGCGTTAGAACTTCTTCGACGGATGATCAACGGACTAATTTAGTCTTCCATCACGCGCTCCACTTTGTAAACAAAGTATTTCGTATCACCCAAGAAAAATAATGTCGCGAATTTCTCGTGATAATATAGTTTCACACGGTATCCACCGTCTATGGCCGCATCGATATCTTTAAGCACTTGAGTGTCGTTCTTACGCACGCTAAAATGCCAAATACTAGAGGTTATGTCTCCATCACCCTCGCCAAACCCACCGGTGTTCAACTGACCTTCGTGTGTTTTAAAAACAATACCTTTCTTACTGATTTTGATAAGCTCACCCGCGCGTTTGCCTTCACTAAAATTGGCATAATAAACAAAGGTTATATAGCCGGTTATAACAGCCATAGCGATAAAAACAACCCAAACTAGGAATCTTTTCATAGCGCAAAGATGCTAAAGCGAAATTAAATCAAGATGCTAAGTGCTCTTTTATTCTATCGGCGACGCGAAATGCGTTCGCATAAATGGTGAATGTGTATGGAACACTTCCTCCGGTGGGCATAAAACTTCCATCGGTTACATAAAGATTATCGACCTCGTGCGACTTGCAGTTCATATCAAGAACAGAAGTTTTTGGGTCATGGCCAAATCTGCAACCACCTGCCTGTAGGTTTGGCGAAACACCCCCGGATACGGATGATCTAACATTTTTGAGACCGGCTTTTCGAAACAACTCCTCCCCTTTCTTTGCCAAATAACGACCAACTTCTAAATCGTGGTCGTGATAACCCACATACGCCCGAGCAACCGGGTCACCCCACTTATCGGTCACATCTGGGTCCAATTCCACACGACAGTTATCGGTAGGTAACCAGTCCACAAATACTTCAAATTTGAATGTGCGCTGTTTTGTAAAATAGAAGTGAAGTTGCTCCTTCAAGTCAGCACCAATTCTCAGACTACCGTCGTTATTACGTTTTTGTCCAATAGCCTTCGTTATTGCATTTGCATGTTCCGACACAAAATCAATGGTTCCACCTTTTAGTGGCTTCTTGAACGACTCATCGTCAATTTCATACCAATGTTGCGAAGCACGATTTATAAACAGTCCGGGCTGTTTTATGTCGCTCACTTCTTCCGGATTTAGCTCATCATAAAGTACCTGACCGGATCCTATACCACCTCCAGAAAACACCAAGTTTTTCCCAACCTGCCCATTGTTGTTAGACAAACCATCGGGGCAGTCTTCGTTTTTACTCATTAGGAGTAATCTGGATGTCTCGATAGCTTGTGCCGCAACAACAAATAGTTTTGCCGAAACACTTTGCTTGTTATCTTCTGCATCGTAGTATTGGGCTTCCGTTACCGCCCCATTACCATCCGTAGTGAGGTGGCAAACCTTTGCGTGGTCTATGATTGTACAATTACCCGAAGCAACTGCATCGTTTAACAAAGCAACTCTTGAACTACTTTTTGCACCTGACGAGCAATCGTAGCTTCCACAGTAGTTTGAATAATAACAGCTTTTACGGTTCCCTTTGGAACGTGAGATTATCCCTCTCGGTGATGGGAACAGCTCATAATCAAGTTCATATGCAGCCGCATCAAGCCAGCT
>Ga0181574_10000300_pt1 | contig 45590 bp, 30 predicted proteins | sample 101ome_24_FD_145600 | JGI IMG/M metagenome (GOLD analysis project Ga0181574, IMG submission 145600) | Coastal salt marsh microbial communities from the Groves Creek Marsh, Skidaway Island, Georgia - 101410AT metaG (spades assembly) | ecosystem: Environmental > Aquatic > Marine > Intertidal zone... | reverse complement strand
CGAAGTTGGGGATACGCTCACAACCACCGTCACCACGCGAAGAGGTGATCGAGATCCTGGCCCGCGGCCTCTGCGAGCTGGTGATGCGTGGCTGTAAACCAGACCAGCCGAGAGAACAGCGCCATCCCGTTTTTGGGGGCCAAGCCCGCCATCGCAACCCGGTCGGGAATCGACGACCTGCCCAGCGCGCCACCAGATAGCATCCAGCGACATCAATCAATATCGACAGTTACATCGGCTGAGACGAGTGCCCGAGCTTGCGTATTTCGTGAGAGCGGGGTTGATTGAGGGGGGTTCTGCCGAGCCATGAGCGCCCTCGCCTCACCAGGCGGGGGCGCTTTCCTTTTGATCGGGTGCCCCGCCCGACCCTCGCCGACCTTTCGATCTTGACCGGGTTCCGGGACCGAGGGCGGCCGTTCGGTGCAGGGGGGTGTCTCAGAGCTCGAGATCGAGCTCCACCGGCTCCGCGCTGCGCACCCGGACGGGGAAGCTCCGCTCCCGGCCGCCCGACTGAAGAATGAGGCGGTAGGAGCCCGGGTCGACCTGAGGAAAGCGGCACGCGCCGCTCCGGTCACTCTCCGTCCGAGCGAGCACTTCCCCGGAAGCGCGAGAGAGCAGCACCCGAGCCCCGCGGATCGTGGCCCCCTCACGGTCCAGCACCCGGCAGGTGAGGGTCGCCACCGGCGCCAGCTCGATCGTGACGGTCGGCGTGGTCCCTCCCGCGGGGATCTCGAGCTCGATCCGGCCGGTGCGGAAACCGTCGCGGGACACCTCGAGGATCGTCGCTCCCGCCGCCAGTCCGGCGATCCGAAGTCGACCATCCGGTCCGCTCCTCCAGCGGAACGGGAGCCGCGCCCACGGCGGGCTGTCTTCGGCCGGCTCCCGCTGACTGACCTCGACGGTCGCCCCCGGGAGCGGTGCGCCCGAGGGATCGATCACCGTTCCCACGACCTCCTGCCCCGGGGGGAGGGAGACGGAGAGCTCGGCCGGTCCGGCCCCGATCGAGATCGTGCGCAGCATCCGCGCGCGGTCCTGCGCCTCGATCCGGATGCGTTGGGCACCGGCCGGGATCTTCCGGAGCTCGGCCATTCCGTCGACATCGCTGACGGCGCGGTCGAGCTCCTCCGCGGTGGGTCCGAGTCGCACGACCCGGGCGCCGGAGACGGGGCGTCCGTCCAAAGCGTCGAAGACCGAGACGGTCAGCCGAGTCGACGGTCGCAGGGTGAACCGGAGCGGGCCCTCCTTCGGGTCGATCCAGGCGGTCTCCTCCTGCGAGAATCCGGGGGCGGTCGCCCTCACCTTCACGGACCCGGGGGTGAACCCGCGGACCTCGAAGCGCCCGTCGGCATCCACCGATGACGAGTAGGGGTTGGCGAAGCGATCGAAGAGAATCACCGAGGCACCCTCCGGCACGCGCCCCGCCTCGCTGAGCACGACCCCTTCGAGGGCGTTCGCGCTCGTCATGTCCTCGACCAGCAGAGCGGTCTCCCCCTCCACCAGCACGACTTCACCCCGGCGAGAGCCGGCCCCCGGGCACTCGATCGTGTAGTCGTGCCGACCGGGGAGCAGTCCCTCGAAGAGATGGGTCCCCGTGTCATCGGTGAGGGCGCTCGGACGAACGCCGACGGAGCGGGTCGTGGACTCATGCCGGAGCTCGATCCAGGCGCCGGCCGCCGGAGATCCATCGAACCGGACGCGGCACCTGAGCGCCGCTCCGGGTGTGAAGGACAGGTCGAGCTCCAGCGCCTCTCCCGGGCGGGTGAGAGGGAGCGGGACCTTGTCGCCGAAGCGAAAGCGAGGATGACGCGCCGAGACCTCGAAGCTCTCTCCTGCCCGCGGGATGGGGATGAGGTAGCGCCCATCCTGGTCCGTCTGGGTGAACACATCCCATGCACCTTCATCTTCGGCGGAGGTGATGACGACCCGGGCCGCGGGGAGGGGGTTCCCCGCAGGGTCGAAGGTTCGCCCGGAGAGGACGGAGGTGGGGGAGAGGACGAGATCGCCGAGCTCCTCGGGGGAGGAGTCCCCGAGCGGCTCGATGCGACGCTCGAACCCGGGGGCGAAGATGTGGACCGCGCTCGCCGCGCCCCCGAGTCCGCTGCCCGGGGCGGGACACCCCGAGAAGCGGCCGTCCCGATCGGAGATGAGGGCGCCCGCCGCGGCGGTGGCGCCGAGGTAGTTGTCCTTCTGGAGTGCGCCGCTCGCGGGATCGCTGAAGCCGGCGAGATCCCGGGGGGCGCGGAGCTCCACGGAGGCCCCTTCGATCGGTCGCCCGCCCGGGTCGATGACGCGTCCCCGCACCTCGGGCATGCGCTGGAGCGTGACCTCCTTCGGCTCGACAGGGTTGATCAGGACCACCGCCGCCGAGGAGAAGCAGGGGTGGGAGAAGGTGGCGAGCGCTCCGCCGTACTGGTTCGCGACGACCTCGAACCGCCCCTGTTCGTCGGAGACGACCGACCCGAGCTTCCCAGCGGAGCGAACGACGACACCGGAGAGGGGGAGACCGGCTTCGTCGAGGACGACGCCCGGGAGCACCCCGCCCGGCTCCAGGGTGAAGTCGAGGGGCAGGGCCGCGGCGGTCTCGCTGAAGAAGTCCTCCTTCAGCTGCGGCACGAAGCCGAACTTCTCCACCAGGATCGTGTACACGCCGGTCGGCACGTGGTCGAACCGGTACTGTCCGGATGCGTCGGTCGAGACGACATCCTGACGGATCGCCGGGGTCAACAGCTTCCCCTTCAGACCGGGCTCCCGCAGGAGGAAGAGAGTCGCGCCGCGAATCGGGAAGCCCTGCGGGTCGACGACGAGTCCTTCGATGGGGACGCCGGCGGTTAGGCGCAGGACCTTGGGCCGTGTCTCGATGCGAACCGGGTCCGCGCCTTCCCGGGGAAGACAGTTCACCCCGGGCTCCCAGACGGAGTAGGTCGTCTCGATCCGACCGTGGTCGGGAGACCCGGCCCGGACCACGTAGTCGAGCGCGGGGAGCGTGGAGATGCGCGCGAAGCCGGCGGAGTCGGTCCACAGCTCCGCGGCGGGGGGATTCAGGATGAGCTCCCAGATCCGGGACACCGAGAGCGGGACATCGGCGGGCCGCTCACTGCGCTCTCCGAGGAAACCGCTCAGAGTGATACGAGCGCCCTCGACAGGTCGCTCGTCCCCCAGGACCCGGAGCTGCACGTCCAGCGCGGGGCGGAGTCGGATGGCGATGTCGGCGGAGAACTCGGAGCTCCCCGGACACGAGATGAGGAGGCCATCGGTCGACCAGACCGAGGCCACCGACGAGGCGCAGACGAGGTAGGTCCCCTCCGGAACGGAGGGGAACCGAAAGACGCCCTGCTCATCCGCGGTGGTCTCGGACTCGTCCGTCCAGCTGTCCGTCAGGTCGGAGAAGAGGACGAGCGCGTCGCTGGTCAGATCGAGCTGGAACACCGATCCCGCGAGAGAGGAACCGGTGGAGGAGAGGCGGGCGGGCCAGCGCACCCGGAGCAGGCGCACGCGTGCCCCCCCGGCCGAGAGGCCCTCCGGCGTCAGCACACTGCCGCGGATCGTCCCTCCGCCCGAAGACGGGGGTTCCTCGTCCTCCCCAGTTCCGGAATCCCTGAAGTCTGAGGCTGGCGCCGCGCGGCCCGACCGAGCCGGATCCTGCTTCGCGCCGCTCCCCGGATCGGGAAGGAGAAAGAGGGCGACTCCGGCCAGGAGGAGCAGCGCGATGGCGAGGGAGATCCGCAGCGGCACGAGGTCTCTCTTTCGATGAAGCGGAGGTCACCCGCGCTGGGTCGCGTCCTTCTGCGACTGCGCTGCTGAGGCGTTGCGCGAGGGCGCTGCGTGACGGCGCTAAGTGGCCTGGGGCCCCCTCACGACCGGGACGGAGCGAGAGGCTGTGTTCCAGCCTGCGGAGTCACGGCTCGCAATTCAAGGAGGTGTCGGACCGAAGAGGTCGAGAGCGCCTCACGGAGCCGCGGCTGCGGGCCCGCGACCTCGAGATTGTGGATCCCACGCCCCGTCGGCGGCGACCGCTTGCTCACCGCGGAAGTGCAGGGGTCGGGCGTGCCCTTCTCTGGCGTGCCCTTCTCAGCTGGGACCGGTGTGACGCGATCGCGGAAGTCCCCCTGCGGTTCACCCGTTCCGGACCGCGCAGCGCTCCGGTCGAGCCCGATCCGGACCCGCGGCAGGAGTGGGGTGCATCGCGATCCGGAGCTGCGGGACTGGCCCTCAGCGCGGCCGGAGGAGGGAGCGGGTCGCCTGCATGGCGATCCGGTTCGAGAGGACCGGGCAGCTCTCCGCACAGATCGCCTCGATCTCCGAGGGCTTCCGCGGGTCGAGGGTCAGGAGCGCCTCCGGGATGTCGGTGTCGGTCAGCTCTCGGGCGACGTCGACATTCTTCAGGCCCAGGGTCTTCACGGTGATCCGCTCCAACCGGTCGGAGAGGACCTCCACCTCGAGGATCCTGGAGATCGCGCCGAGGCGGTCTTCGGGGGCCACCGTGTTCACGTGGGAGGAGTGGAGGAGGGTGTCGTCGAGCACCTGCTTCAGCTCCCGGTCCGCCGCCGCGAAGATCAGGGACTGGACGAACCCGCCGCAGACGACGATCCCATCCCGCCCGTAGCGCTGGGCGTCCCAGTGGATCGGGTGGGTGTTGCGGTAGATCGTCGAGAGCGCGAGGTTCTCCGACCAGCCGAGGGGTCGCACCATCGGATGAAGGATGAGGCTCCCCACCTCCCACTCGGGGGAGGGAGCGGTCGGGAAGGTGGCCACGCCGCTGAAGTGATCGATCAGGGTGGTGGTGGGAGCCTGGAAGAGGCTCTCCTGCCCGGGGGGGCTCGCCGCCGTGGTCTCGCGGTGGGTGACCGGGAGGGGATCGTAGTAGGAGCGCTTCTTCAGGGAGAAGACACGCTCGTCCCTCTGGTTCACGAGGATGTGGGTCGTGTGGATGACGCTGGCGTCTCCGCGGGAGGTGTTCGCCAGTCCGTCGACCCTCGTGAAGCTGCGGAGCGTGTCCCCATAGGCCACCGGCTTCTCCTGGCGCGCATCCTCAAGGCCGAGGTGGAGGCGACAGCTCTGGGAGAAGGGCTCCACCGAGAAGCAGAGGGTCATGTTCAGGAGCATCGCCGGCGGGACCGGGATCGCGTCGAAGCCACAGCTCGCAGCGTACTCCCGGCTCGTTGTGAGCCGGCTGGAGGTGGGGAAGACGGACTGCCACTGGAGGCGCCACGCCTCATCGATGGTGATCTCGTAGGGGCTCTCGAGGATCTGGCCGGGGGCGGCGGTCTCCAGGTCGAGTCCGTAGCGAGGCATTGTTCCCTTCATCAGGCGACCTCCCGGTGCTGCAGTGCGTGTTGGGCGAGAATCCGCCGCGCCTTCTTCAGCATGGGAGGGCCGATCATCCTCCCGTTCAGGACGGCGATGTTCCCCTGCTCCTCCACGGCGGCGACGACCCGGCGGGCGTGCTCCAGCTCCTCCAGCGTGGGGGAGAAGACACCCAGAGCCGCTTCGGCCTGGGAGGGGGTCAAGGCGAGGCAGCCGTCGAACCCCCGCCGCTTCATGCGGGCTCCATGTTCGCGGAAGCCGGGCGCATCATCCAGCTGCAGGTAGAGGGTGGAGACCGCCGCGAGCTGAAGGGCGCGGGCCACCTGCAGCAGCTTCCCCTGCGCCTCTCCGTAGCACTCCTCCGTCATCTCCGCGTGCATCTCCACGCAGTAGTCGACATGCCCGAAGACCAGCCCCACGATCCGCTCCGAGCTGCGGGCGATCTCCTCCAGCGCGAGGATCGCGCCGGGGCGCTCGATCAGCGGGATCACGGCGATCCGACCGTTTGGAAGCGAGAGCTCGGCCTCCTTCCGCCCGAGCTGCTCCGCCAGTTGCTCCACCTCCTCGGCGGACTGGACCATCGGAAAGAGGATCCCGTCGAGGTCGGGGTGGATGCACGCCTCGAGATCCCGACGCATCTCCTCCGGCTGATCGGGTCCGTTGATCCGGAGCAGCACCGTGCGGTCCCGAAACAGGCCCAGGCGGAAGAAGCGCCGGAGCTGCTGTCTCTGCCAGCTCTTTCGGTCGACGGAGACGCCGTCCTCCAAGTCGAGGATCAGGGTCACGCCGGGCGCGATCGAGCGGATCCGCTCGGGGGACGCGCTGGCCTTGATGAACAGGAGACTGCGGAAGTGGTGCGGTCCGAGATGGGGGTGCGGGTGGCGGGTGGTCATGATCTTCCTCCTCCTCACCCGCTCCATCCGGAACGCCGGAGGAATGTGACCGAGAAAATCCAAGGATGCGGATCCCCGAGGCAGCTCGGACGGTCCTCCTCCTCGAAGACCCTGCCCGAGACCTCTCCGACGGGGCATAATCGCGGGGTCTCCCTCCCCCGCCCCGGGTCGTTTCACCTGGGGCTCCCTCGTGCGCCCGGACAAGGAGAAGCGCGGATGCCCGAATGCCTCCTCACCCCCCTCCGCTTCCCCGCCGGTCTCGTCGTGCCGAATCGTCTCTGGCTGGCGCCGATGACGAATCTGCAGAGCCACGCGGATGGGTCCCTCTCCGAGGATGAGCTCGCCTGGCTCGTCGCCCGGGCGCGCGGCGGGTTCGGGGTGATCGAGTCCTGCGCCACCCATGTCTCCCTCGACGGGCAGGGGTGGGCGGGGGAGTGGGGGATCTTCTCGGACGCGCTCACCCCCGGCTGGCGTCGGGCCGCGGAGTCGATCGGGGAGCAGGGGTCCCACCTCTTCGCCCAGCTCTTTCATGCGGGGGAGCGCGCGTTGCGCGAGGAGGGGCGTCGACGCCTGAGCTGCACGGCGATCCCGGGGGAGGAGGTCGCCGAGGCGACCGAGGCGGAGATCGAGCGCATCATCGAGGACTTCGCCCGGGGGGCGGAGCGGGCGGTCGAGGCGGGTCTCTCCGGGGTGGAGCTCCACGGCGCCCACGGCTACCTCCTCTGTCAGTTCCTGCGCGCGGACCGGAACACGCGAGGGGATCGATGGGGGGGGAGCTACGAGAATCGGCTCCGGCTCATCCGGACCGTGATGCGGACGGTGCGCTCCCGCGTCCCCTCCACCTTCGTGGTCGGGGTGCGCCTCTCGCCGGAGAACGGCACCTTCCTCTCCGGGCTCGACCTCGATGAGAGCCTGCGCACCGCGGCCGTCCTCTGTGAAGAGGGGGCGGACTTTATTCACATCTCGCTCTGGGACTCGAAGGCGATGACCGCGAAGCGGCCGGAGCAGCACCCGGCGCGGGCCTTCCGCGAGGCGCTCCCCGCCGAGGTGCCCGTGATCACGGCGGGGGAGATCTGGACCGCCGAGGATGCCCGTGGCCAGCGGGAGCACGGGGCGGACGCGGTGGCGCTCGGTCGCGCGGGGATCACGACCCCCGACTGGCCTCGCCGGGTCGCGGCGGAGGGGGGAGAGCCGCTGCGCCCCCCCGTGACCGCGGAGCAGCTCCGGGAGCGCGCGCTCGGGGAGAAGTTCGTCGAGTACATGCGCCGGTGGCCGGGGTTCGTGACGGAGGAGGAGAGCTGATGTCGGGGACGCAGAGGCTCGGAGTCCTGCTCCTCCTCGCGCTCGCCTGGAGTCTGTCGAGGAGGGTGCCTCCCTCCGGCGAGAGCCCTCTGCCGGCCCAGCCCGGGTCCGCGACGGCAGCGCCAGTGGAGAGCCCCGAGGCGAAGACCGCGGCGTCGGTCCCGCGAGGCGGGGACGGTGGGGGGGCGCCGCCGCAGCTCGCGGCAACCCCGAGCCCGCCCTCCGGCCGGATCGGGGCGCGCGATCTGTCCGGGTTCGAGCTCCTGGAGGAGGAGCAGGACCTCTTCTCCATCCTCCAGCTGATCTTCGACCTGATCCGAAGTCGGGACTTCGCCCGGGCGGACCAGGCGATCCAGCGGACCCTCGACGGCCTGAACGGGGGGAAGATCGACTCCCCCCTCTGGAAGGGGGCCGCGTCCGTCCCCCCCACGCTGCTGCGGCTCTTCCAGGAGGATGCAGAGTCCTCGATGGAGTATCTGCTGCACCTCGCCCGGGCCGAGACGCTCCCCGTCCTCCTCAAGGATCTGCTCCACGAGGTGCTGGAGGGGGAGATGGGCACGCTGCTCCTCGGTCTGAACGACGGCCGCCTCGACCCCTGGGTCGCCGAGCTCGTCCCCTACTATCGGGAGCGCATCGCGGGGTGGAGCCGCTCGACCTACTCGGACCGCGAGGTGGTCCGCAGTCTCGGGCTGATCCCGACGGAGGAGGCGGCCCTCGTCCTGGTCGACCTGCGAAGCTGGGCCGCTTCGAACCTGAAGCTGGACCTGATCCAGGCCCTCGCGACCAACGGTACGGCACCCGCGCGGGCCGCGCTCCGGGAGTGGGGACAGGAGGAGACGAACCGGCGCTTTCGCCGCGCGATCGACGATGCCCTGCGCCTGCTCGAGCCCTGAGCTGGCTCGGCAGAACTCTACCGAGGGCGCCCCACCGGGTTCCCCGCGATTCGGACGATCGCGTCGGTGACTTCATGCGGGTCGAGGAGGGCCGGGACGGCCGCCCACCAGTTCGTCCGGTCGTTTCCGAAGGTCACCACGCCGGCGTGCTCGGTCCGGTCCGCATCGATGACCGGATCCAGGTCATACGCCCCGAGAACCCAGCGCAGTGTCTCGATCTCTTCGTAGTCGCCGGTCAGGTGGTACCAGCCGGTCCAGTCGTCAGAGTGGATTCGACGATAGGCGGCGAGGGCGGTGGGGTCGTCCCGCTCGGGGTCGATGCTGATGGAGAGGAAGACGATCTCGTCTCCCATCCGATCCCCGAAGAGCTTCTGAACCTTCACGAGGTTCTCGGTGATGCCGGGTCAGATCCCGTCGCACGTCGTGTAGAAGAACTGGATCACGACCGTTCGATCGCGTACGAGATCGGAGTAGAAGCGGTGAGACCTTCCCCGGTGATCGACGAGGCGGGTGTCGGGGAATCGGTCGCTGTATCGCCCTCGGGGCTCCGCGTGGGGACGGGCCCTCGCTCCCTTGTCGACGAACTCCGGGGCGGGCGCGGGACCCGGGTCGACCGTGGGCGGGTGCGCGCACCCGCCGAGGATCGACCCGAGTCCGAGAGTCGCGGCGAGAAGGATGCCGCGCATCACCGATCCTGCTGATCTTCCGGGATCGGCGACTCCGGAGTGAGCTGGTTCCCCTCCGGATCCCAGTTCCCGCCGTCGGGGATGCAGACGCCGTCCTGCACATCGGGGGGGAAGCCCACGCCATGCCCCTCGAGGTGCTGGTAGTCTCCCGGTCCGACCACTTCCCCGCTCGCGAGGGTCTGCTCGTGATCGAAGAGGAGCCCGTTCGGGTCGATGCACCCGGTCGGCATGCCGGACTGGAGCGCGGCCGCCTCGTCGAAGGCATGGTTCCGGATCCCGTCGTTCATCCCCTCCTCCCCGGCTTCCCGGGGATCGAAGACGAACATCATGCGCATGTCCTCATGCTCGAGGATGTGGCAGTGCACGACGAACGGCCCCTTGAAGGTCCGCAGGCGGATCAGCACCTCGGCCTCCTGGGATCCCTCGAGGTTGATCAGATCGGTGTTCCAGCGGTATTGGACCGGAAACTCCGGGTCGTCCACATGGAGGTCGTCAATCCGGATCACCTGCATCCCCTCGAGGTGCGCGTGCATCGGATGCCACCAGCCGCCCGACTTGTTCCGGAAGATCCACCGCTCCATTGAGTTCAGCAGCGGGGTCGCGTCGGTCCGTCGCGGGCTGAAGTACTTCTGATTGACCACCCACGCCCCGTTCTTGCGACCGAGCTCGAAGAGCCGGGTGGCCACCACCTGGCTCTCGTCATAGCGGTAGAAGGGGCGGACCGTGTCTCCTGCGGAGACGGTGAAGGCCCCGTTCTCGGTCCCCGGGATTTCGGGGGGACCGGGAGGGGCCCCGGGGAGGAGCCGGAACTGGAGCCAGGGGGTGCACTCCTTGTCGGGACGCACGCCCTTCGGCTTGCGTCCGTCCGTCTGGTGCATCGTGTTCTGCAGGTAGTAGGTGTCGACATCCTCCGGAAGCTGGCTGAAGTCCACCACAACGTCGAAGCGCTCGCCGGGGGCGATGGTGAAGCTGTCCATGGAGCTCGCCGTCCCGATCTCCCACGTGTCCTTGCCAATGAGGAGGAAGGGGAGCCCGTTCCGCTGCTTCCTGCCGGTGCTGCTGTTCAGGCGGAGATGCAGGTAGCGGGCGTTGCAGCCGTTGAGGATGCGAAAGCGATACTTGCGGCGGTAGACCTCGAGGTAGGGCTGGACCCGGCCGTTCGCGGTGGAGACATCCCCGATGTGTCCGTTGTGGTCGAGCAGGTCATAGTGCAGCGTGCCATCGCTGTTGAAGGCGAAGTCCTTCAGCACGATGGGAATGTCGAAGGCCCCGTAGGTCTTCGGCAGGACGCCGTCCTGCTGGAGCTGCAGCTCGAGATCATCCTCCATGAGATAGAAGGCGCAGAGTCCCCGGTTGACGTTGAAGCCGGTCACATCCATGGCGTGATCATGGATCCACATCGTGGTCGGGATGTGACTGAGGTCGAACTCTCCCGCCTCCTCGACGGTGGCCGGGTACGGGACCTGCTCCGTGGCGTTCTGCCTCGGGGCCATGTTCGGGTAGTAGTGATCGCGGGTCTTCCCCTGAAGGGTGTAGAAGTCCGGGTACCCATCGCTGTGGGCGGGCCCGTGATCTCCGTGGAGATGAGGAGTGGTCTCGACGCTCGTGAGATTGCGGTAGCGGACCACGGTCGGCTCGCCGTTGCGCGCGAGGAAGGTCGGACCCGGGAAGCTCGGGGGCGTCTCCGATCCGGTCCCCTCGGCGCCGCGATAGGCGAAGACCGGTGTGTTCAGACCGGGGAAGAACTGCCAGGTGCTCTCCACCGCATCGAGTTGCCAGTACTTCTCCGGAAACTGATCCCAGTCGGGGAGGTGGGCCGGGTGATCGGGCGAGTACTCCGGCGCGATGCCGTGGTAGACCGCGTCCGACCCCAGGCTCGCTTCGGGGGAGCCGGGGGCGGGGTCGAGATGGGATTCCTAGGGAATGAGGGGCGGCCTGAAGAAGGGCTGGGTGAAGGGGGTGTAGCCGAAGTGAGTGGCTCCCGGGGCCTGCGCTTCCACCCTTCCGGATCGCAGAAGGGGGCTCGCCGCCCCGAGGGCTCCCGCGGTGAGAGCACGCTGAAGGACCTGACGACGATTCATCGACATAGATCACCGGCTTTCGAGTTCCGACGCACGGGGAGATAGAAGGTCCCCGGGTACCCAGCGAGGTTGTCAGAGCTCGGGCAGTGTCCCATCGCTCCTGACGCTGCCTCTCCAGCTTTAGAATTGATCCTTGCGCAGGGTCCTTCGCAACTGCGGGACTCTTGGATTTCAGCTTGTGAACCTGTCTCTCGTAACTTGCCTGCCAGTCGTCTCTTCTGCTGTCGCGACCGGGGACGAGGAGGGCAAGAGAAAGGGCAAGGGGAAGGGGGAGGCGGGGCCGAGGAAGTGACTCCTTCGGTGAGAGACGATCATGGGGGGTGAGCGGGATGCGACACGGGTCGGACCTCTGTTCGAGGACCGACCCGTGGCAAGAGGAGCAGCGTGAGGCGGAGGTTCCTCAGGGCTGGCTGTAGGTTCCTCCGTTGGCGGCGGCGAGGCCCTGCATGAAGCTCGCTCCGCTCGAGTCACCGCCGATGTAGACGGTGTTCACCGGGGTCCCCTGCCAGTTCGCGCTCGAAATCATGCTGAGGGTCTCGGTCGGCCCCGGGTTGTTGGGAGCGCCGTCGCTCAGGATCAGGATCTGCTTGCTGGTCTTGTCGGACATGTTGGCGATCTGCACGGTCTGCACGCCGGCCGGACCCATGGCGGTCGCACCCTCGGCGGTGAGCGCGTTCACGAAGCCCATCGCCATGCCCCGCTGAGCGTTCGTCGCCTCCTTCGGGACGCTGCTCCAGACGGTGGTGTAGTCCCCGAAGGCCACGACGCTGAACTCGGAGTTCTCGGTCAGGCTGCTGATCGCCTCGGCCATCTCGGCCTTGAGGATTCCGAGGAGGCCACCCCAGCCCATGCTGCAGGAGCGGTCGAGGCACCAGAAGAAGCCGTCCCCCTCGTACTCGCCGCCGTAGAAGGAGATCGTCTCCGGAGCGTCTTCTTCCTCCTCCTCGGCTCCCCGTCCCCCGGAGGGAAGGTCGAGCGGGCGGCGGAGGTCTCCACCGGCTCCATCCTGAGCGGTGAGCCAGAGGGGCGTGGTGAAGGAGAGCGTGCCGAGGACGAGGGCACCGAGCGCGACGAAGGTCGTGAGACGGTTCATGGTTCCTCCTGGGGAACGATGGGAGCCGGGAGGGCGAGGGCGCTCCGACTCGGGACTCCGAGGATCGGTCGGCGCGCGGCTCGCGCGCCGGGGGCTCGTTCAGGACCAGGGTCGAGCCCGCGATCTACAGGACAAGACGATCGTCCGAATCCGATCCCTCGTCCGATCTCCTGATTATTTCGATTTTCTGAGGGGAAGCCAGCCGCCGGGGGACCTCCGGGGCGTGAGATCCGAGAATCGTCCCGGAGTCTACGGGAGGCCGGGAACCCTTAATGTTATGCAAGAGAATGACTTACGAGATCCCAGAGGGCCGCGGCTGCCATCGAGCTCCGATTCCCGAGCAGGAGAGGCCGCCCAGCCGCCGATCATCAGGGTGAAGGTCCACCTTCCGGATCCGAAGGAGTGCGAGCGGCATGAGCAAGAAGCTGGCAATTCTGGGGGCGGGGAACATCGGGCTCGCCATCGCCCGGGGGGCTGTCGCCCGCGGGTTTTCCCCGGCGGCCGCGGTGCACCTGACGAAGAGGCATGAGGAGGGGCTCGCCGCCCTGACTCAGGAGGGGTTCACCGCCGGGGTCGACAACGGGGAGGCGGTCCGTGAGGCCCGTCTGGTTCTGCTCTGCGTGCTCCCGGAGCAAGTGGAGGAAGTCGTCGCCGACCTGCGCGGGGTTCTCGACGCGGAGCGCCATGTCCTCGTCTCGGTCGTCACGGGGGTCTCCATCGCCGAGATCCGCCGGGCGGCGGGGGGAGAGGTGCCGGTCGTCCGGGCGATGCCGAACACCGCCATCGTGCTCGGGGAGTCGATGACCTGCCTCTCCACCGATGGAGCGGATGAGGAGGAGCTGCGCGAGGTGCAGGCGCTCTTCGATGCGCTCGGCAGCACCCTCATCATCGATGAGGACCTGATGTCGCCCGCCACCGCGGTCTGCGCGTGCGGGATCGCGTTCTTCCTCCGCGCGATCCGGGCCGCCTCCCAGGGCGGGATCGAGGTGGGGTTCCACGCTTCGGAGGCGCTGGCGATGGCCGCGCAGACGGCGCGAGGGGCCGCGTCGCTCCTGCTCGAGGACGGGCGGCACCCCGAGGGGGAGATCGATCGGGTGACCACTCCGATGGGGTGCACCATCGCGGGCCTCAATCAAATGGAGCACGAGGGGTTCAGTTCGGCCCTCATCCGGGGCATCGTGACCTCGGCGAAGAAGGCCGGCACGCTGGGCGGGACCGACTGAGGGGCCCCTCCGCGCCGGCCGCTCGCCGGATCGGAGAGAGTCATGGACCTGCAGAGCGCCCTCGAGGGCTCGACCGCGGACGGCGTGGTCGTCCGCGCCCTTCCCGAGCATGACGCCTGGATCTTCATCGTCCTCGACGACCTCCGCTGCGAGGCCGCCGTGGGGGGCACGCGCCTCCAGACCTACTCCTCTCCCGCGGATGGCCTCCAGGACGCCGGGAGGCTCGCTCAGGGGATGACCTTCAAGTGGGCGGCGCTCGGAGAGCCGGTCGGAGGAGCGAAGGGGGTGATCGCCCTGGCCCGCCCGGTCGAGGGGGCGGAGCGCATCACCGTCCTCCAGCGCTACGGGGAGCTTGTCGAAGGGCTCGGCGGGCGCTTCGGCACCGGGCCCGACCTCGGCATCACGACCGACGACCTCAGGGTGATCGCCTCCCGCACCGGGCACGTGCACGGAGTTCGCTCCGACGGAACCGTCGTCGAGGCCGCCCCCTTCACCGCTCATGGAGTCCTCACCTCGATCGAAGTGGCGCTGGAGTTCCTCGGGCGGGGGGGGCTGCGGGGACGGAGCATCTGGGTCGAGGGGGTCGGCTCGGTGGGGGGGATTCTCGCTCGACGCCTCGCGGAAGCCGGGGCCCGGGTCTTCATCTCCGATCTGGACGAGGAGAGGGCGGCGGCGATCGCGGAAGAGATCGGCGGGGAGTGGATCCGGGGAGCCGATGGGGTCGAACTCCCTCTCGACGTCTACGCCCCCTGCGCCGTCGGTGGGACGATCGATCGGTCGAGCGCCGCGCGCCTCGCCGCCCGGATCGTGGCCGGCGCCGCCAACAATGTCCTCGCCGACCCGGAGTCGGGACATCGGCTGGCGGAGCGCGGGGTCCTGTACTGCCCCGACTTCGTCGTCAACGGCGGAGGCGCGGTGGGCGTCCGTCGGCTCACCCTCGGGGAGACGGACCCGGAGGCGATCTTCGAGGCGGTCTCTCAAATCGGACCTCGGCTCCAAGACCTGCTGGAGCGGGGGGCGCGGGAGTCGCGGCCCCCCTTCGAGGTCGCGATCCAGGACGTCGAGGATCGGTTGCAGGCTCGCGTCCGAGGTCCTCGCGGCGAGGAGCCGCTGGCTCGCTAGAGCGACGAAGATGGGGGGACTTCCGGTCCCCGAAGGAGGAGGGCTCCTTGTTTCGCTGGATCTGGGTGGTGCTGGGATTCGGCTCGCTCACGCTCGGCGTGATCGGGGCGGTGCTGCCCGTCCTCCCCACGACTCCGTTCGTCCTCCTCGCGGCTGCGTGCTTCTCCCGAGGCTCGGAGCGGTGGCACCGCTGGCTGCGTGAGAATCCGCGCTTCGGTCGGCTGATCCGGGACTGGGAGGAGCACCGGGCGATTCGCCGTCGGGCGCGCATCCTCGCCATCTCGATGATCGTGCTCGTCGGGGGGCCGGGGCTCCTCTTCATCCCGATCCCCGTCGTCCGTCTGCTGGTCGCGGCGATCCTCGTCTCGGTGAGCATCTACGTGGGCACCCGCCCCGATCCTCCGTCGCACCTCGCGGGCGGGGCCTCCGGCGAGACCGGAGAGGAGACCGACGGTGCACGCCGGGCGGTCAAGGGCTCAGGGACAGGCCGTTCCCCCTGCGCAGCCGAGGGCGGGAGTGGGATCGACTCCACAGCCTGAGTCGCTGTTCGGCGGGGGCAAGGGCCCAGCTCCGAAGAGGGAGTTCAGGAGCACCACGGCATCCGAGATGTTCAGTCCCCCGTCGTCATTCGCATCCGCCGCATCCCGACAGACGATGGTGGTGCCCCCGGTCGCCCCCGGGAAGAGGTGCAGGAGGAGATGGATGGCGTCGGCGATGTTCACGATGCCGTCGTCGTTGGCGTCCCCCCGGATGAGCAGCGGGCTGTTGCCGACCACCCCGCCGAGGGCGGAGAGGTAGAGGCCGGCGAGCTGGCCGCGAAGGCCCGCGCTCGCCGCCGGGTCTCCCGGGTCGAGGCCGAATCCACCGAACTCCCAGCTCTGGGCGATGAGCGGAGCTCCGATGACCGGGATCGTGAGCACTCCCGTGATCCACGGGTCGCTCTCCGTCGCCGCGTTCGGATCCGGCAGTCCATCCGGCGCGTTTCGCCAGAGGACATGGACGCTCCCCACCTCGGGGTCGACCGGCAGGCCCAGCGTCGTTCCGCTCGGGGAGAGCTGGTCGTTTCGGTCGGAGCCGCTCGGGCGATCCTGGGCGTAGGGGAGCGGCGTCGGGAAGAGCGCCTGAGGCGTGATCCCGGCCCCCCCGGTGTCGGCGTCGAGGGCGGTCAGGGTGTCATTCCCATCTCCGGTGCCCCCCGAGGAGAGGGGCGGCTCGATCCCATCCCGAAGATCGAGGGCGCTCGCCACCGGCTGGAAGCCCCAGTGATCCCCACTCTCGAGGTAGAGCGCGACCCCGGCATCGCGGTTGAGGGTGGCGAGCAGGTCCCCCTCCGCCCCCGAGAGGCGGTAGTCGGTCGGGTAGGTGCCGGCGCAGAGCCAGAGCCTCTCGAAGTCGATCAGGGAGAGCGCGCAGGGGAGACCGGTCAGCAGGTCCCCGTCGCGGACGGGGGCTCCGAGGAGCACGGAGACCCCCTGATCGGCGAGCGCGTCGCGCAGGCGGGTCGCGGAGTCGATCGCGCCCGGGTCCCCGTCGCTGCGCGTCCCCTCGAGGGCGAGGACGAGGTCGGTCTCGCCGCTCCAGGGAACCCACGCGCTCCCGGCGCACCACGCCTCGCTCGAGGCGACCCCGCACTGGGCGGAGAGGTCGAAGGTGTGAGGCCCGGGGACGAGAGGTCCGAGGAGCAGGGCGTGACTGCCGCTGTCGCCGGCATCGAGCGGGAGGATCGCGCTGGCGGGGGCCCCATCGATCCAGAGATCGAGGGAGTCGTAGCTCCGCGGGTTCGTCCAGGTGATCAGGATCATGGCGTCGCAGGCGAGCGGATCGGAGTCCGCCTCGAGGGCGGGCGCCTCCAGGAGGAGGGTGGTGGAGACCGCGGTGCTCGCGCTCGTGCTGCCGCAGGTGGCGACGAGGGCGTACTCGATCACTCCCGCGGGAGGGGTGAGATCGGTGAAGGTGGAGAGCCCGGTGACATCGGCGATCGTGGCTCCGTCCCGCTGGAGCTCCACCCCCGCGTAGGGGACCCCGCGGAGATCCCAGTCGAGGAGGACGACCCCCGCGCAGGGGTCGGGGGTCGCGGAGGCGGCGACGATCGGCGGGATCGAGCCCGCGTCGACGGTCAGGGTCGTCTCCCCGACATCCTGCAGGAGGCCCCCCGGCGCGCAGCGTGCGCGCAGGCGATAGGTGTAGGTCTCCCCGTTGGCCACCCCGCCATCGATCACGGTCGTCGCTCCGGGGGGGACGGCGATGACGGTGACGCCTCCGCCGGAGTCGATGCGCTCCCACTCGATGAGGTCGAGCGGGCCGGCCGCCGAGAAGGAGAGGAGCGCCGCGCCCCCGAGGCAACTGCCTCCGGATGCGGCGATGGGCTCGGTGGGGAGGGGACAGCAGTTCAGCGCGGGAGCGGTCTCCTCCCGGACCCGGAGGCACCACTCCTCGAGGAGGCCCGAGAACCCGGGAGCGAGGTCCTCCGCGGTGAGGGTCCAGTCCCCCTGGATTCCCGTGCAGCGGAGCTCGCCGAGGGTGCCCGGGCCCACCGGCGCGACCACCGTGCCGGGGCCGAGGGTCCCGGTGCCGGCGGGCGCGCCGAAGTCCGCGAAGATCGTGCGCAGCGTGCCCGAGCCGGCCACCCCGGACAGGAGGTCGATCGTCACTCCCCCGGGGGAGGAGAGGGAGAGTCGCAGGTCGGCGTGACGGCCATGATCGATGGCGATCTCGACGGCGAGGTCTCGGATCGTGCTCGCCGCCCCGATCGAGATCGTCGAGGTCGAGACGCCGAGGTCCGGGATCGGCAGGAGAGGGGCGGCGCACTCGACGAGGTCGGGAGGGCTCAGGACGAAGGGGGAGCAGCCGGCGGGGGCGGCCTGATCGCCACCGATGAACGGGATCAGCTGCACCTCGACCGGGCGATCGAGTGGTGTGACGGGAGGGCTCTGGAAGCTCGTCTCCCCCCCCGGGAGGGTGGCGACGACGGTGCCATCGACGAGGACGACGATCCCGTCATAGCCGGCGGCTGGCGGGTTGATCCAGCTCGCCTCGACGACGGGAGCTCCCGTCCGCTGGCTGCAGACCAGCCCTTCGAGCGGGAGGACCGGGGGCTCGACGAAGCGCAGGACCCCGTCTCTCTGGATCCCGCCGATCGCGACGCGGGCTCCCGCGAAGAGGTCGCCTCCGTCGGCGAGGGCGAGGTGGTCGGTGATGAGGTCGACGATGAGAGCTCCACTCGGGAGCGGGACCTCGTCGCTGGTGACGAGGGTCCAGCTGCCTCCCTCGAGGAGGAGGAGGACCTCATCGAAGGGGAGGGGCCCGGTCGGTGAGAGCGCGTTCGCGAGGAGCAGGACCCGCTCGGTCCCGTCGACGCGGACGCCCTGAATCGCGCCGAGCTCGGCGTCCGGGATTCCGACCACGGCGGAGATGTCCATCCCCTCCTGCGCGATGACGGTCGCGCCGCTCCCGCCGAGGCCCGCGATGGCGACATCGTCGAACTCCGGACCGACCCCCGAGATCGTGCCACGGACGATCCAGTCGTCGTTGTCGGCGAGGTCGATCTCGTGGATCGAGCGGAACGGGCGGGTCCCTGCGATCGGCGTGGGGAGGAGGGTCACTCCCTCCCGCAGCAGGACCTCGTAGTCGATCCCCGGGCGCTTGCGAACGAGGACCTCGTTGTCGAGGGAGGAGGCGGTCCCGATCCCGGTCGTCTCGAGATCCCCCTCGACGAGGAGGGAGCCGGAGCCGTTGATGCGGAGGTCAAGGAAGGCGCCATTGTCCCAGACATGGCCATCGAGCGGGCCTCCCACGATCGAGTCCCCTTCGCGGAAGAGCGAGACCGCGTTCATGGCCAGCGGCGTGGCAGAGGTCCCGTCGTGACGCGCGAGGAGCTCGTCCCCGGCGGTGGGGCCATCGAGGTCGAGCTCGAAGTAGACACAGCCTGCGTCGTCGATCGAGACGCTCGAGAAGCTCTGCACGATCCGCCCGGCGATGGGGGAGGGGTCTCCCTCCCGAAGGAGGACGGTCGTGTCCCGCGCGAGGATCTCATCGACGGCGGCGGGCACGCCCTGAAGGTCGCCGCACCAGCTCACCCGACCGATGGCATCGATGGACCGCGGGCTCTCGAAGGGATGAATGGTGCCGAGGGTCCCGCCGGCGCCGGCGAGGGGCATGCCCGAGGTCACGAGCAGCGCGCCATCGCGCCAGATGAAGTCCTCGGGGAGTGGAGCGGCGTGGCTCCCTTCGACGACGAGGAGCCCGCTCCCGTTGCAGATCGGGCGGCCGAGGCCCGTGATCGGTGTGGCGAGGCCCGGGGCGGGCTCTCCCTCGACGAGGACCAGGCTGGGCTCGAACTGCGCCTCCACCCCGCCGCATGCCGCGAGCAGCGCGACGAGCAGGGGAAAGGCGAGCCTTCGAGCACGGCCCGGGGACGAGGGCATGGGGGCTCCGTTCACGTCTCTCCCGCGCGGGGAGGCGGAGTCTCTCCATCGGGCACGCCACGACGGTCCCGGGGCGGGGCCGCGGGGAGGCGCGAGGGTGCTGGTTCCGATGGGGTGCCGCCGATGGATCAAATAGGTGGAGCGGGGGTCGGCGGGTGCTCCCGGTCCTTCTCTAGATTATCGTGGAGGGGGGGTCTGCCCACCCTCCGGCGGCGCGGGGGGGACGCAGGTTCGGACTCTCCTGACTTCCTCTCCGCGGGCTTCGTCGGGAGAGGCATCATCGGGAGGCGAGGTCGGATCGCGCTCGTCTGGTAGAATCGAGACGCCCGCCGGAGCGACTCCTCGCCGAAGCTGCCCGAGAAGATCGAGAAGACCGAGAAGCTGGAGGCCACTCGTGCATCGTCCCTCTGCATCACACCTGTCGATCGCCCTGCTCCCGCTGCTCCTGCTCGGCCCCCTGACCTCGGGGACCTGTCGGGCGGATGAGTACTTCATCGAGATGTTCTCGAGCGCCTTCCTCCCCCAGAGCGTCACGGTGCAGGCCGGCGACACCGTCACCTGGGTTCATGTCGCGGGGTCGCATGTCGTCCGCAGCGGGGTCCCCGGCGGGGCTCCGGGGACGGCGGACGAGCCGGGAGCGCTCTTCGAGGGCCCGGTCGATGCCCAGAACCCGACCTTCTCTCACACCTTCAGCGGACCCCCGGCGACGATCGCCTTCCACGACGGAGCGAACCCGAGCCAGGTCGGGACGATCGAGCTCCTCGGCGATGACCTGACCTTCGTCGTCACGGTGCTCGACAACGCCTACGAGCCCCCTCTGGTGGAGCTCTTCGAGGGGGACTCCATCCGCTGGGAGCACGAGCCCGGAGAGATGCTGCACACGGTCACGAGCGGACTCTCCTCCGCCCCGGCGGACAACCCGGGAGCGCTCTTCGATGCGGTCAGCTCCGATGGGTTCCCGGTCTTCATCTACACCTTCGATGTGGCCGGCGAGGTTCCCTACTTCTGTCTCCCCCATGAGTGCTGCGGCATGCTGGGGATGGTCGTGGTCCAGCGGCGCTTCCTCCGTGGGGATGCGAACGAGGACGGGGTCGTGGAGATCGCGGACCCGATCGCGCTCCTCGGGGTGCTCTTCCAGGGCGCCGCGCCGAGTCCCTGCCTCGATGCCTCCGATGCGAACGACGACGGCAGCGTGAACATCGCGGATGCGATCCACCTCCTCTCCTACCTCTTCTCCCAGGGGGCGATGCCCCCGGCCCCGTTCCCGGCCCCGGGTCCGGATCGAACCGAGGACCCCCTCCGCTGCCTCCCCTGAATTCTCCGGCGCCGGGCACCGACCCGGCCCTGCCGTCGTTCCCTCTCGGGCGGAGACCCACTCTCCGCGCTCGCGCACTTCCACGAACGCGCCCCGGGAGCTCCCCTCCCTGCTAGAATCCGCACCCCGGGCCGAACTGCGGCCCGCGGGTTCCCGGAGGCGACACGCCCTCGGCGTCGTGCCGAGGTCCGGTCCACCCCTCCGGGGTCCGTGATCCACCGTCCCCACCCGCAGATGGTGGAGCGCCGGAGCGATCCGGCGGAAAGGAACGCTCGCATGCCGAAGCTCTTGGGGCTCCTGCTGATCCTCTCCCTCGTGGCGCTCTCCGGTTGCAGCGGCGGGTCCGCCGGCGGCATCCCGAACTCGCCCCCGCAGCCGCCCTCCCCCGTGGACATCTTCGAGGTGGAGCCGCTCTTTGGCGGAGGAGGGGATGTCATCACCTTCCGGGCGACGAGCATCGACTCCAACCCCGCGAACCTGAAGGTGGAGTTCTCCGACTCCTTCCAGAGCGCGATCCTCGAGGGGCTGATCCTCTCCGTCACCGACGGGGGCACCCAGCAGGGGCTGGGAACGATCTGGGAGGTCGAGGTGATGGTGCCGGGGGGCGTGCGCTCCGGCTTCACGACCCTCTACTCGAACGGCTTCGCCTTCGGCGGCGCGGGCTTCACGGCGGCCCCCGAGATCCTCGGGGTCGTGGTCGGGCAGCAGGGGGACCTGGGGGCCGTCAGCACCTCCCCCGCGGGCTCTCCCTCGCCGGGGACCTTCGAGCTCTACGGCTACAACCTCGCTCCGACCGTGAATCAGGTCGCGGTCGAGTTCTCGGGGGGGAACTTCGACGCGACCAGCGTCTTCTTCAATCCCCCGCCGGGGGCGGGCTACACCCTCCCGCCCGGGACGACGATGGTCCGAGCGGGTCTGCCGAACAACCTCTTCAGCGCCTCCTGTGACACCGAGGCGATGACCGTCCGAGCGCGGGCGCCGATCACGATCGGCTCCCAGATCCTCGAGTCGGGACGGGTCGATGTCTCTCTCGCGCGACTCGGCAGCCCCGCCGACCCTCCCGGCGCGGCGGAGACCCCCGCCTACTTCACCGGAGCCGTCGTCCCGGCGGGGATCCGTCGGGGGGATGTCGCGGTGGACTACACGCTCTTCATGGCCCCGGCCTCCTCGACCTACGACATCGTCGTCGAGTATCAGGACCCGGCGGACTCGACCGGGCAGACCTGGCTCACCTGCACGGCGGCGGCCAGCTCCCCTCCGGGGCGGAAGCTCCCCGGGTCCAGGGTGCAGGAGCCGGGGAACGGTCTCATCGGAGTGGGGGCGGCGCATCGGTTCGTCTGGGACACCCTCGCGGACCTTCCCTCGACGGGACCGATCGTCACCCGTCTCCGGCTTCGCGCCATCAACGAGGCTCCCGCGGCACCTTGCTCGCCGGGGGAGTGGCAGACCCCGAGGGTGGTCGTCGACAACTCCGCGCCGCCGATGGGAGAACTCGTGGAGGACTTCGACAGCGCCTCGATCCTCGACAACTCCTTCAACGGCAATGTCGTCTCGGTCCCGGGCTTCCTCCAGTCTCCCGCGAACGGCGGTCTCCAGGTGCCCAGCTGGGGGAGCGGCACCGTGGATCTCGTCCTCGCGGCCGGTACCGCCTACACCATCGACACCACGGGTCGGACGATCCTCGACACCACCGACCCCCTGAACCCGTTCGAGGTCCTCCCCGCCTCCCTCAACCCGGGGTTCGTCTTCGGTGAGTTCCACCTGCGCAGCCTCATCGTGGAGGTCGGCGCCGCGGTCTCGGTCGTGGGGACCGATCCCCTCGTGATCCGCTGCTCCGGCAGCGGACTCGGGACCTTCGCGGCCTGCACGATCGGAGCGGACCTGATCCTCGATGGAGAGGCGGGCACGACGGCGGGGGCGACGACCTCCGGTGTCGGCGGCGCGGCCGGGCCGGGGGGGGGGAGCGGCGGCGACGGGGGCTTCATCGAGGTCTTCGGCGGAGAAGTCACCCTCCTCGACCCGGCGACCGCCGGCGAGTTCGGGGGAGCGGCGGGGGAGAGCACCTCCCTCGCGGGCGCCCCCGGGACGAACACGCTCCCCCATGGCGGCCCCGGAGGTGGCGGTGGGGGGAGCTTCCGCGGAGGGGACGGCATCGATCCCGCGAACCCCAGCCTGACCCTCGTCGCCCCCGCCGGGCTCGGGGGGGCTCCGCGGGGAGATGCGCGCCTCACCGTCCCCGTCGGCGGCGGCGGGGGCGGCGGCGGGGGGGCGTGCGCGCTGCGCCTGAGCTCCTCGACCTCGCTCGTGGCGAAGCATGGCGGGGGCGGGGGCGGAGGAGGAGGCGCGCTCGAGATCGTGGCCCGCGGCACGGTGACCATCGATGCGGCCCTCTCTGCGAATGGGGGAGACGGAGGGGACGGAAACGGGGGGAGTCAGCCCGGGGCCGGGGGCGGCGGTGCAGGGGGCACCATCGCCCTCCGCGCGACGGGCGGCATCATGTTCGGCGACCAGGCGACCCTCTCCTTCCTCGGCGGGCTCGGCGGCTCCGCCGTGGGGACCAACCCGCTCCGGGGCGGGGATGGTGCGGACGGGACCCTCCGGCTGGAGACTCCGAACGACTTCTCCGAGGTCGTGCTGCCGACGAACCCGGCTCCCGGCTTCGACGCGGCCGTGGTCACCGCGGCCCACGACCTCTTCGAGACCGCGGGCTACCTCCTCAGCCGCGGGCGGACCCTGCCCTATCGCCTCACCACCAGTGACGGGGTGACGGTGGGGGCGCCGATCCTCCTCGGCCCCGCGACCATCGACGGGGCGCCGGGGACGATCCCCGGCACGACCTTCGTCGCCGCCCTCTTCGAAGGCGCCGCCGCGCACCCGACCGATCGGGCGAACGCCGGGGAGTACTTCGGCTACGTCTCCGACCCCTCCCAGCTGGAGGGTGCGGAGTTCATTCGTGTCTGGTGGTACCTCTACGGAACTCCGGCGAACCTCGCCGGGGTCGATCGCCTCGCGATCCCCTACGACAACTGATCCGCGGGGGCGGGTCCGACCCGCCGGAGGGGGAGAGCGCCCTTGAGTCCGGACCTTGATCCCGCCTCCCGCGGCGATCCCTCCCTTGGCGATTCCTCCCCGGGGGTTCCCTCACCCGGGGGCAGCGAGGTCGTCTTCGTCGGGCGCCTCCTCTCGATGTCCCGGGCGCAGGCTCGCGGGCTCGTGCGGGAGGCCGGCGGGCGCTCCCCCGACCTGCCCGGGCCGAGGACCAGCGCGGTCGTCCTCGGCCTCGGGGCGGGGGCGGGAGGAGAGGCGCCGCGGCCGACGCAGGCGCTCCTCCGGGCCCGCGCCCTGCGCCGGGCCGGCGGCGGACCGCGCCTCCTCCGAGAAGTCGAGTGGCTCGCCGACCGGGGGCTGCTCAGGGGAGGGGGTGATCCCCGGGGCGCGTGGACGAGCGCGGATCTCATCGGCCGCCTCGGGGTGCCGGCCTCCCTCCTCCCCCGACTCGTCCGCTCCCGGCTCCTGCGCCCGCATCACTCCCTCGGGGCCCTCCATCTCTTTCCGTTCGAGGAGGTGGCCATCGCTCGCGACCTCGTCTCCGTGGTCCGCGGAGGAGCCTCGGTGGAGCGCGCCCTCGAGGGTCTCCGGCGGGCGCGTCGCCGCGCCGATCAGGAGCCGCTCGGGACCCGCCCACTCCCCCGGGGGGATGGCACCTGGCTCATTCGGCTCGGAGGGGGCGAACTGGCGGAGGAGGGGGGGCAGCTCCTCCTCGAGCTGGAGGGGCGCGCGGCCTCCGTGGGCGCGCCCGCGGCGGACGGTCCCCGCGTCACCGGTGGGGAGCGCTGCTTCGAGGAGGGGTGTCGCGCGGAGGCGAGCGGCGACCTCGTCGCGGCCCGCATCGCCTACGAAGAGGCGCGCGGAACCGGCTGGCGGAGCGGTGAGCTGCACCGGCGACTCGGCTCGGTCCTGCGGCTCCTCGACCATCCGGCGGAGGCGATCGCGGAGTTCACCCACGCCGTCGAACTGGAGCCCGGGGATGCCATCGCGTGGCTGGACCTCGGCGAGGCGCTCCTCGAGATGGGGGAGTGGGAGAGCGCGGCGGATGCCCTGCGGCGGGGAGTGGAGCTCACCCCCGTCGAGCAGCGGGACGCACTCGTGGTCGCGGGCACCCTCCTCGGGCTCCCCGCCGAACTCTCCACCGAAGTCTGCGACGGGTAGGAACCGGACCGGCGCGGGGTCGTTCGGGGCACCCCAGCTCTGAGGAGTCCCCGACGCCATCGGTGGTCAGGGAGTCCTCTCCCGAAGAGCCCGGCCGTCTCCCCCCGATCCTCGGGAGAGCAGCTCCTCCGCCTGCGCCCGGAGCGCCGGAGAGAAGCTCGTCAGGAACCGTGAGAAGTCGTCGGGGAGTGGAGACCGCAGGGTGAGGGGGACGCCATCGGCCTCCGCGCGCGGCAGGGTCAGCCGGTGGGCGTGAAGGAGGAGGCGGGGGAGGTCGTGCTCCTCCCGGAGCCAGCGGTTGATTCCCCCCTTCCCGTAGGTCGTGTCTCCCACGATCTGATGTCCCTCATGGGCGAGGTGACGCCGAATCTGGTGACGACGGCCGGTCCTCAGGCTCGCCAGCACGAGGGAGAACCCTCGGTCGGTCCCCAGAGAGCGGAACTCGGTCCTCGCATCCTGGCGGACCCCGTCTTCCCGACGGGTCAGGGGGCGCTCGCTCACCATCTCCGCGGGCGCGGTGCCGCGGACGAGGGCAAGGTACTCCTTCTCGACCGCCGCGGTGCTCCAGGCCTCCTGCAGGCTCGCGGCGGTCGTGGGGTCGAGGGCGAAGACGAGGAGACCCGAGGTGGCGCGGTCGAGTCGGTGGACCGGATGGAGATGCCGCCCGAGCTGATCCCGCACCCGGGTGAGGAGGACATCCCGATCGGGGGAGAGGTGAGTCCGGTGCACGTGAATCCCGGGAGGCTTCTCCACCACGACGATTCGCTCGTCCTGATGGTGGATGCGAATCGGGGGGGGCTTCATTCGAAGGTGATCCTCGGCGGGGTCTCTGGGGAGCGACCGGAGGCGACGGCGGCATCCACCGCCGCGATCAGCGGCGGGAGGACGACCCCGTGGGAGACTCCGCCGGGAGCCTCGCGGGCGACGTCCTCGAGGCGACGGCGCCCGCGGACCCAGATCGAGGCGGCCGGGGCGGGAGCCTCGAGCCAGAGCTTCAGGAGGGCCGCGGCCGCCTGGATGAGACCCTGCAGCTGCTCCCGGGTTCTGTCCCCGACGGGCAGGTGGAGCCAGATCGACTCCCAGGCCTCGTGGGCCTCGTAGTAGAAGCAATGGTTGAAGAGGTCGATCCCGAGCCGGAAGCGGATGTCCTCGGAGATCGTGGCCGGTGGGGGCTCCGGGGCGGGTGGGAGGGGATACTCCTCGTCCGGTCGTCCCCGGCCGGGGAGATAGGGCTCACGGGGCAGGGGGATCTCCGGAGCGATTCTGGGTGGAGCGAAGCCCGGGCTGTTGCTCGCCATGCGACTCTCCCTCCGCCGACTCCCCCGTGGAGCCCGCAGCATCGTTGGGAGGACGAGGGGGTTCCGCAAGGGCTCCCGGGAAAAGAGAGCGGTCCACGGCGCGTTCGCGCCGTGGACCGACTCCACCACCCTTCCGGATGACGAGAGAGCTTGGAGCTCTCCGATCACTCGGAAGATCAGAGAGCAGGAGCCGACGACACTCCCCATGTCGCGGCTCGAGGATCGAGGGTGGGGTGGACGCGTCCCTATCCCTGAGGCCCGTTGCTCTCGGGCCGTGCTGGACGAACGGCGGAGTCCCACGATCTCCCCCGACCGCCGAACCGTCTCCCACTTTCTCAATCCCCCCCCGCAAGCGGGGCGGCTTGCCGAACACATGGCAATCGCCGAGCCAATCTGCGGCGGGTGCGCGAGTGTCGCATGGGATACGTGGGATCGCCCGATTCCCGCCTCGTGAGTCAGGTGGGGAGCCTCCGTCCCGAAGGAGGGGAACCTGCTCGCCGGGCGGCGGACTCGGGACGCTGGCCGAGGAGGGCCGACGTGGCGGTGGAGAGCCACCAGGGTCGGCCTCCGTCCGCCATCCTCACACCCCGGGGGTCACGCTCTCCACCGACGCACCCACCCGGGGCCACTTCCCCTGAAGAAGATAGTAGAGGCGCCAGCGGGCGATGTCCCACGCTCGGACGCACCCACGAGTCAGAAGCGGGCGGTCGACCCGCTGATAGACGAGGTACTTCTGGAAGCCCTCGACCCGGCGGAAGCCGAGTCCGCGGATCGTCGATCGGATCGGGTACTTCGAGCGGAGGAGATGGAAGGGGCGCTCGGGATCGGGCTTCGAGGCGATCAGGTCGAAGACGAGGACCCCTCCCGGTCGGAGGGCGGCTCGAAGCTCTCGCAGGGTCTGCAGGGGATCCGCGACATGCTCGAGGACATCGACCGCGCTGATCAGGTCGTAGGTCTCCGGCGGGAGGGACTCCCGCTTCAGGTCGATGAACGCGGCGGTGAGGTCGCGTCGCTCGAGTCGCCACCGGGCGCAGCGCTCGAGGACAGCCGAGACATCGGCGCAGGTGACATCGAGGCCCTCACGGGCGAGGAGGATCGCGTTGGTCCCCACGCCGGCGCCGAAGTCGAGGAAGCTCCGAGCGCCGAAGCGCCGGGCGATGTCGACGAGTCGGGCGTTCCAGATCGGTGCGTCCCCCTGCTGCAGGGCGTGCCACCAGAGGAGCTCGTAGACGTAGGCCTCGCAGCCATTGTAGAACTCGGTGAGGGACGCCTCGTCCGTGCGCTCCCGCTCCTCCCACTGCTCCCGCTGCTCATCCACGGCGCGGCGGCAGCGTTCCTCGACGGCGTCGATCGGGGAGCCGGTGTACTCGGCGAGCTCGGCGAGGCAGCTCTCCCGCGCGTCCTCTCGACCGGGGAGTCGGACGGCGGAGAGCCAGGTCTCACGCAGCTGGGTTGCGGGTTGATCGGGCATCCGCGGGTCTCCTCACTCCTGCCAGGGGGTCGGCTCGGGGACGGGCCATCTGGCTCCCTCGTCGATCCAGCGCGCCAGAGTGACGGTCCACTCCTCCGCGAGCGCCGATGCATCCTCCGGCATGCGAGGGTGCTCCGGTGTGTCGGTCACGCAGCGGAACCAGAGCGCGCTCTCTTCGGCGCTCCCGGGAACCAGGGCCGGACCGGTGTCGCCTCCGAGGATGGCGCGCTCTCGCGAGTCGAGGCGAAGTCCGCCGCGAACGCGCGCATCCCCGTGACAGCTCCAGCAGTGGGCCACGAGGATCGGCTGAATGTCCGTGGTGTAGTCGATCATCCCCTCCGGGGGAACCTCCCAGCGCGCAAGCGCCGCGCGCGACCACTCGACCCGGGCCGCGAGCTCCCGCTTCCGCGCTCCGCTCGATCCCGGGGCTCGCCCGAGGAGGCGGTCGAGGGCATCGCGGTAGGTCTGCGCTCCGTGGGTCAGCTCCGCGCCGAGGTGTCCTCCCGCTCCCACGAGTCCGAGGGTGACGAGCAGCAGGCCGCGCCCCAGGCGGAGGCGGGCGCGCGTGAGCTCGCGGCCCCCGGAGGGGCGGAGGAGGAGGAGCAGCAGCAGCAACCCGACGGTGGTCGAGACCCCCAGCCAACGGTGCCACTCGAGTCGGCGCAGCACCTCCTCGCTCCCGGTCCAGCTGGCCGCTGCGATCCAGCCGGTCGCCCCCGCGAGCATCGACCCTGCGGCGGCGAGCACGAGGAGGGGGAGAGTGTGCACCCCGAGCGCCTCGGGGCGCCGGCGACGAGAGCGCCACTCCAGGAGCGCGGCGACCACGACGAGCGCGAACGGGAAGTGGACGAAGAGCGGGTGAAGGACTCCGAGGGGGTTCACGGCTGCCGGATCACGATCTCGGTGTCGATCTGCTCGATCGGGTGGCTGGAGCGCTCCCCGTCGGGCCAGACGATCTCGAGGGACTCCACCGCCGTCTCCGTACCCAGTCCGAAGGTGACGGGCAGTTCCACCTGGGAGAGGTAGCTGCGGCTGGGCATCACGACGAGGGAGCGGGCGCGGCCGCCGGCGACGAGCCGGACCTCCGCTCCGATGGCACCGGTGTTCGCCGTCTTCCCCTCCAGTCGCACCCGCAGCCAGTGGTTCCCGAGGGCCTGGTCGTTTCGCAGGAGCACGGGCGGACCGGCGACCTGGGTCAGGCACACGTCCAGATCCCCGTCACCGTCGATGTCCGCGAACGCCGCGCCGCGACCGACGATCGGGTCGACGAGGTCGCCGAGCTTCTCGTCCGGGGTCGGCGTGTAGCAGGTGTCGGAGTCGGGCCCGCAGTGCCAGAAGAGCTGGGCGGGCTGTGCGTAGCGCTGGTCCGGCTGGACCGTCTCGATCTCGTCCTCAAGGTGACCGTTCGTCTGCAGGAGGTCCGGCCACCCGTCGAGATCCGCGTCGAAGAAGAAGACCCCGAAGCTGAGCCACTTCCGACTCGGCTGCCCGATCCCCTCGTCGATGTTCTGGTCGAAGAAGGTGAGCTGGTCGGCTGCGGTCACGAAGAAGCTCGTCATCTCGGCGGCGAAGTTGCCGATGGCGACGGCGAGGCTGCCGTCCGGTCGATAGCGGACCGCGTCGATCCCCATCGCCCCGGTCGCCTTGCCGTTGCTGTCGTAGGCGAGCCCCACCCGCTCCCCGACCTCCTTGAAGGTGCCATCCCCGTGATTGAGGAAGAGGAAGTTCCGGACGGTGTCGTTGGCCACCGCGATGTCCAGATCTCCGTCCCCGTCGACATCGATCGGCGCGACGGCGAGGGCCTTGGCGGCCGGCTGGCCCTGCCCCGGATCGAGGATCTCGATCCCCGCGCTCGCCGAGACATCGGTGAAGGTCCCATCTCCGTTGTTGCGGTGGAGTCGGCAATGGGTGCCGGGGAAATTCGTCGGCTGCCCGTAGGTGCGGCCGCGGCCGGTCAGGGAGCTCCCGATCGCCAGGTCGATCTCCCGAGACCAGGTCACGTACTGCGCCACGAAGAGGTCGAGATCCCCGTCGAGGTCAGCGTCGAGGAACGCGGCGCTGGAGCTCCACGCCTCCATCTCCCCGGTGACCCCCGCCTGCTGGGCGACCTCGGTGAAGCGATCCCCGTCGTGGCGGTAGAGCCGATCCTCGCCCACGGCGGCGATGAACAGGTCGGGAGCTCCGTCACCGTTGTAGTCGCCGACCGCGACGCCGGTGGCCATGAAGGAGTCGGTCAGGCCCCACTTCTCGGAGACATCCTCGAAGCGCCCGGCGCCGTCGTTTCGGAACAGGCCGAGGGAGGGGAGGCGCTCCACCCCGGTGGTCCACGACCACTCCGTCCCGCGGGCGAGCAGAAGGTCCGCATCGCCGTCCCCCTCGAGGTCGAAGAACGCCACGCCGCTCCCCATCGTCTCGGGCAGGAGCTTCTCTCCCCGGGCCCCGTTCCGATGGGGGAAGTCGACGCCGCTCTCCGCGGTGATGTCGGTGAAGGGGAGAGGGGGCGCCTCGCGGAGGACCACGGAGGGACGAACCTCGGGGAGCTGATCGGGGACCACCTCCGGTCCTCCTTCTCCCGAACCCGCGAGCCAGAAGTAGAGTCCGACCACCGCGCCGACCAGGAGCAGGACGACCAGGGAGCCGCGCAGGGCTCGGGCGATGATCTCGTCGTCCTGGGACTCCGCCCCCGGATCGCTCTCGGGGAGGTCCGCTCTCGGGTCTTCGGTCATGGGAGCCTCTCAGTCCGCGATGGGGGGCGCCCCCTCGCGGTGGAGATCATAGATGACGATCGCTTCCGCGGCATGGTCCGCCGCCGGATTCGCGCCCCGATGCGTGGCGAAGGCCCGATCCCGGGCGAAATCATCGACCTTGTAGCGGGCATGGAGGGCGCGATGGTGCTGCTCCGCCTCGGTGTCCCCGAGGGCCGCGTGGACCTGGGCGAGACCGTAGTGGGCGGGGACGCTCTCGGAGTCGAGGGTGAGCGAGCGCTCGTAGGCGGCCCGCGCCTCCTCGAGGTGTCGGGTCCGGCGGGCCTCGTCCGTCCGGGTGCGCCGGGCGATCGCGAAGTGGACCGCCGCGATCTGGTTCCAGACCCGGTCGTCCCGGGAGAAGTCGAACTTGCGGGCGCGCGCCTCCGGCCACCTCGTCTCGGCGATCTGCTCGAGGGAGGCGAGCGCGTCCTCGTAGAAGCCGTTCTCGAGGAGCACCCGCGCACCGAACCACGCGAGGCTCCAGGGAGGCGCCGGCGGGTCCCACTTCGAGGCGCGCTCGAGCGAGCTCGCGGCGGCATCGATCCGCCCCGCCTGCAGCTCGGCCCGGGCCCGGTTCAGGGGGCCGTCCGGGCGACCGAGGCGGGCCACCTCGTCGAAGGCCCCGATCGCGGAGGGGAGCTCACCCCGCACGGCGCCGGTGCCGCCCTTGCGCAGGAGCCCGATGCCGTAGTCGTTCCACCGTTGCCACTCGACGATCCCCCGCTCCGACCCGGAGGTCGGCTCACCATCCACGGGGAAGGTCACCGAGTCGCGGGCGATCTCCATGATCGGCAGGTCGTTCACCCGGTCATCCCCGTAGACGTACTGGAGGAGACGGGTGTCGAACTTCCGATAGAGGAGGCGGGCGGTCACGGTGACCGTGTCGCCGGACTCCTCGGGGACATTCAGCAGGTAGCGGACGACGTCAGCCGCGCCGGGGGGGATCTGGTTGTTGTAGAGCGGGATGAAGATGTCCTGGGCGTTCCGGCGGTCGATCCGACGCCCTTCGCGATCCAGGACATAGGCGTTCACGAAGTGGGACCAGGGATCGACGGCTCCGTCCTCGCCGCGCCCCCCGCTGCTCCCGATCGCCCGGCCATCGCTGGTGACCGAGACCTCGAGCCAGATCTCGTTCGAGTCGGAGGTGCCCTGGGTGAAGGTGTGCCCGAGGGTCAGGGTCCGCAGGACGAACTCGAGCAGCACCGCCTCCCCCCGTCGCAGGGAGGGGACCACGGGGCGCAGGGGCGCCTCGAGGGGGCTGTCGATCGTCTCCCCGCGCCGCAGCCCGAACAGATCCACCCGCAGGGAGCCCTCGGTCATGGCGCGATGACGGGCGTTCACCTCCTCCTTCTCGGGGAAGTCGAGGAGGTGCGGGATCGCGGTGTTCGCCGAGGGGAAAGAGTGGTCGTGGACCGCGCGGGTCCCGTCTCCGGCAAAGTCCTTCGCCGCGAAGTCGGTCGAGGGGATGAGGTTCATGTGGCAGTTGCCGGAGTTGCAGTCCGGGGTCGCGCTCGGGGGGTAGTAGAAGCTCGTGATCCCGTGCCCCGACACCCCGCTGAGGCGATGCGCGTCGTAGTGGTTCTGGCCCCGCAGCCACTTGTACTTGTTCAGCTCCTCCGGCAGGTGGACCTTGTGGCAGACGCCGCAGAAGTCGGCGGTCTTGTGGAACGGCTTGAGGTAGGTCCGCTTGTGGAGCGCGGGCTTCGCCTTGATCAGCTGCTCGCGGACCCACTGGCCCAGCGCCGAGTCGGACCGGGCGAAGGGGTACCGGGCGGGCTCGTCGATCGTGTAGTCCGCGTTCCCCCGGTGGGAGTTGATGTTGCTGATCGTGTGGCAGACGGTGCAGGTGATCCCCGCCTGCGAGGTCGGATCGTGGACGTCGTCGAAGGCGGGGTCATCGAAGGCGCCGGAGAAGAAGGGCACGGGGTCGTGGCAGCCCGCGCAGAAGCGCGCCGCCTGGAGACTCCCATCCCGCTCCAGCGAGATCTCGCGGGTCTCCCGCACCGAGAAGAGGTAGACCGGGTTGTTGAAGCTCGCGAAGCGGTGGGAGCTGGTGCGCCATCCCTCGTGCGCCTGCTCATGGCACTTGAGGCAGAACTGATCCTGCATCAGCGACTCGGCGGGGATGAAGTCTCCCGTGACGGTGCGGGCGAGGGAGGGGAAAAAGTACTCCTCGCCCGACTCGGGACCGACCCGGTTCCACGCCCGCGGGTCCTGGGAGTGCAGGAGGACCATGGGCAGGACGAGGGCGGCCCCCGCGCCCGCCCACTTCGCTCCGGTACGCCACAGGATGCGCCGACCGGCGAGGCGATGGAGCACGAAGAGCCACGCGGCGACGAAGGGGGCCCCGACATGGGCCCAGTAGATGAGCCGACGGGTGGTGCCGTCCCGGATCTCCAGGATCCCCTCGATCCGGGTGAGGAGGACCCCCGTCAGGAGGAGGAGGAGGCTGATCCCGAAGAGGGCATAGCCGACCTTCACCGCCCTGCGGTTCGGGCGGGTCCTCGCCTTGAGGAGGTGCGAGGTGCCGAAGACGAGCACGGGGACGATGAGGACGAAGCCGAGGACGAGGTGGAAGAGGAACATCCCCAGATAGAAGGTGTTCTCGTAGACCTCGCCCGTGCGGAACTGCAGCCAGGTGATCGTGCTGAGGTAGACGGAGTTGACCGAGAGGAGGGCGAAGAGGGCGAACACCACCGCGAGCCACCGCGACAGTCGGGGACCGACGGTCGGGTGGTGCGGTCGCCGGCGCCCTCGCGGCGTCGGGGGGGCGGGTGTGTCGGTCATTCGGTCCGTCTCCACCGATCGGGGACGGTCCGACGCGCGCGCGGCGCGTGGGCGGCCTTCATACCCGACGGACCCTCATCTTCGCGCCTGAAGCGGATCCCGACAAGGGAATGGCGCGGCGGGATTGCGCTCATCCCCCCCCGATTCGGGAATCTTGACCTCGAGCGACCTCGGAGGAGGGGGACCTTTCGGGAATCAAGTCGATCCCGCGGGGGATCGAGCGGCGCGAGGCCCGCTCAGGGGCAGGCCGGGTGACTGCCGCACCCGAGGGGGTCGGGGCTCGGATCCGCGCCGCAGATCGGGAAGGGAGCAGGCGGCACCGGCCCGACCCCGAAGGTGTGGGCGAGGCCGCTGATCACATCGGAGACATCGAGAGCGCCATCATCGTTCAGATCGGCGGCGTCCTGACAGACGAGGGGGGCGCCCTCGAAGAGGTGGAGGAGGAGGGTGATCGGATCGCTGATGTCGTGGGCGTCGTCCCCGTTCGCATCCCCCCGCAGGAACGGGGTCGGGGCGCACTCGTCGGGGATCCCGTCGCTGTTCGCGTCGGAGCTGGCTCCGGAAGCGATGTCGCAGGAGTCCGGCACTCCGTTCAGGTTGCAATCGCTCGTGGTCCCACCCGCCAGCTCGCAGCCATCGATGAGGCCGTTCCCGTCGCAGTCGAGGGCGGGGTCTCCGGCGATGTCGCAGGAGTCGAGACTGCCGTTTCCGTCGCAGTCGGAGCCGGCGCCTGCGGCGATCTGGCAGCCGTCGGGAACCCCATCGAGGTCGCAGTCCGCGGCCCCGGAGGCGAGGTCGCATTCGTCGGGGACACCGTTTCCGTCGCAGTCCAGGGCGGCCCCACCCGCGATCTCGCAGGCGTCGTCGACCTGATTGCCGTTGCAGTCCACGATCGCCGCGCCCTGGATCTGAAGGAAGAGGGACCAGGCGTGCAGGGCGCCGTTGTCCCCGCTGACCGCATCGCTTGCGGTCAGCGTCCACGCCCCGACCCGATCCTCGCCATCGAAGCCGGAGAGGGGCTGGGCGGGAGAGATGGTGCCCGGCGCGAGCTCGTCGTCGTAGGTCGCGAAGAGATCATCCGTGTTGCCGCCGGAGGTCTGGTGCAGGACCACCGAGGTGCCGGCGGGACTCGTGGTCGTCACCACAAGGTCGCCGATCCAGGTGTGGGTGATCTCGATCGCGACATCGACATCCTCGATGACCCCGGAGTCGGTGATGGTGAGGGTGTCGATGGCGGGACCCCCGTTCGAGATGATCGAGAGGGGAGGCGAGATGATCCGGTCGTGGACCTCGAGGCCGGAGGACTCGCAGATGTCGAGGACACCGTTCGTGTCGCAGTCGGCGGCCCCCGCCGCGATCTGGCAGCTGTCCGGTGCACCGTCGAGGTCGCAGTCGGTGTCGGTGCCTGCCGCGAGCTCGCAGGAGTCGAGGATGCCGTCCCCGTCGCAGTCGCTGGCGGCGCCGGAGGCGAGGGCGCAGGAGTCCGGGACCCCGTCGAGGTCGCAGTCCGCCTCGAGCCCGCCGGCGATGTCGCAGCCGTCGGGGACACCGTTGAGGTTGCAGTCCTCCTCGCACTCGTCGGGGACCCCGTTGCCGTTGCAGTCCGGGCTGTTCCCGCTGGCCACGTCATCGAGGTCGGGAATGCCGTTCGCGTTGCAGTCGAGGCTCCCGCCGGTGGGGGCGAGGATCGCCCCGGAGACGCTCGCCGTCGCCCCCGGCTTGAAGAGCCCGATGGTGGCGACGCCGGCGGCGGGGGGCACGTTCGCGTCGAAGCGGAAGTTGTACAGCGTGGACCAGCGGAGGGCGTTGGCGTTCGGATCGACCGCGAACGGGGTCGTCTGCCAGGTCGCCCCGGAGGCGGTCTGGGTGAAGCTCCAGTCGGTGAGGGAGTAGGGCTCCCCGCTGTGGTGATCGACGTCGTGGAATCCGACGTTGGTGAGGGTGACCCCCGCCGGGACCTCGACCGTGAAGCTCTGTCCGCTGCGGTCGGAGTTCATGTTGAAGACCGCGTACTCGTAGTGCCAGGTCCCGTCCCCGTTGTTCGTGACGTCGTACCCGACGATGAAGAGCCCCTCCCCCGGCACGCGGAAGTCCTCGAGGACGACCGAGGGCTGGTTGTCCTGCCAGGCCTGGATCCCCGGATCCTGCTGCCGCGTGCCCTGACCGCCGATGAACGAGAGCGTGAAGTTCGCGTCGTTCGCGATCGCGACCGGGCGGTAGGAGCAGTTGTTCTCCCCGTTCCCCGATTGGGCATCGTCCTGGGTGATGTAGTGCCCGGTGACGAAGTACAGCGCGCCGGGGTTCTGGGCGGGGTCGACATCCGCGGAGGCGACGCGGAGGCGACGCGCCACGCTCCCGGAGAAGCCGGGGGCGCTGAAGGGGTAGGGGAACTCGCCGGTGAAGGCGTTCACCTGGGACCGCGGCCCCAGGTTCGACTGGGAGCCGTTGAGGCTCGCCGAGTAGGGGTCGGAGCAGCCCACCCCCAGGGTCGTCCCGTCGGTGGGGTTGCAGGGGGCGCAGAGGCTCTGGCTCAGGGCGAAGAAGCCGTGCTTGAGCCAGCTCAGGCCGACCTGCTCGAACCGCCCGTCCTTCAGGCGGTAGAGCTCCTGCCCGATCACGGGGTGCTCGTTGGTGCCGGAGATCCAGAGGAGGTTCGTGTCGCCGATGTTGCAGCTCGTCGTGCCGACGGCGTAGGCGTGGTAGGCGCCGCTCGAGCCGTAGCTCGCGACCTGGTGGAGATCCCCGACGATGACATCGGGTCCGACCTGCCCCGCCGCGGGAGAGGCCAGGCTCACGGTCAGGAGCAGGAGGAGAGAGGCAGGGGTGAGACATCGGTTGGACATTTCGTCCCTCCTCGCGCGCGGCGTTGCGGATCCATGAGTCTCGAGATCGTGCCCGATCGGGCGAGCACGCCGAGGAGGCCCTCCCGGTGGCTCCTCTCGCGGTCTTCGCGGGGCCACCGCCCCGCGGGTCCATGGTAGCAGAGGGGAGGGGGGTGTGAGAGCACGGCTTGTCGAAGACAGTGGAGCTCACCGACCGCGCCGCGATCGAGATCGACGGGCCGAGAGACCCCTTGCTTCCGGTGGGTCTCATCGACGATACCGACCCCCATGAGCGTGGAAGATACGAGGGACCATCGATCGACGCCGGCGCGCGGAGCGGAGCGCCCCCCGTTCACCCGGTCGGTGTCGCGGTGGCTGAGCGCCCAGCTCGATCGGCGTCGACCCTCCGAGCGGAACCTTCTGCTGATCACGGCGATCCTGGTCGGCGCCCTCACCGGAGGAGCGGCGATCCTCTTCGTCCGCTGCATCGAGGCGATCTCACGGCTCGGCACCGATGTCCTGCCGGGCGCCCTGCCGGATCTGGGTCGCGGGTGGGTGATCATCGTCCCCGCGCTCGGGGGGCTCGCCGCCGGGCCGATCATCTCCCGCTTCGCGCGGGAGGCGAAGGGGCACGGGGTCCCCGAGGTGATGCAGGCGCTCGCGCTCGAAGGGGGACGGATCCGCCCGCGGGTGGCGGTCGCGAAGATCGCCGCCTCCTCCATCTGTCTCGGGTCGGGAGGCTCCGCCGGTCGGGAGGGCCCCATCGTTCAGGTGGGCGCGACCCTCGGCTCGACCGTGGCCCAGCTCCTCCGGCTCTCCCGAGCCCGGGTGAAGAACCTGGTCGCCTGCGGGGCCGCGGCCGGGGTCGCGGCGACCTTCAACGCTCCCATCGCCGGAGTTGCGTTCGCCATCGAGGTGCTCGCCGGCGAGCTCGGGGTGGGGATCCTCTCGAACGTGGTGATCTCGGCGGTGACGGCCAGCGTCGTCAGCCGCGCGTTCCTCGGGGAGCACTCCGCCTTCGAGGTCCCCTCCCATCAGCTCCACTCCGCGGGCGAGATGGGGATCTACATCCTGCTGGGACTCGGGGCGGCGCTCGTCGGGGTCGCCTTCATCCGGGTCCTGTACTTCGCGGAGGACCGCTTCGATGCCTGGAAGCGGTGCCCGCTCTCCCTCCGCCCCGCGGTGGGGGGGCTCCTCCTCGGGCTCCTCGGCTACTCCTATCCGCTGCTCCTGGAGGGGTGGGGGGTCGCGGAGTCGGTCGCCCTCGGGGTCGGGGAGGGCGTGCCCCACGTCTTCGGCTCCGGATTCGAGGCGATCGGTTTGGCCCTCGCCGGGCCGGTCCCATGGAAGCTGCTCCTCGTCCTCGTCCTCGCGAAGATGCTGGCGACCTCCTTCACCCTCGGCTCGGGGAACTCCGGGGGGGTCTTCGCGCCCTCCCTCTTCATGGGGGCGATGTTCGGGGGCCTCTTCGGCCAGCTCGCCGAGCAGCTCGCCCCGGGGATCGCGCCCGAGCCTGCGGCCTGCGCCCTCGCGGGGATGGCGGCGGTCTTCTCCGCGGCGGCCCGCGCCCCGCTCACGGCGATCCTCATCGCCTTCGAGATGAGCGGCAGCTACGGCGTGATCCTCCCGCTGATGGCGTCGACGATCGCGGCGACCCTGCTCGCCGGGCGCCTGCACCCCGAGTCGATCTACTCCCTCAAGCTGACCCGTCGCGGGGTGCGCCTCCGGCTCGGGAGAGACACGGATGTCCTCGACCATGTCCTCGTCGGCGAGGTGATGCGTCCGGACCCTCTCACGATCGAGCGGACCACGCCGCTCGATGAAGTGGAAGCCGCGTTCCTCCGCAGCCACCGCCATGGGATGATGGTCGTCGACGAGCGCGGCGCGCTCTGCGGCATCGTCACCATCACCGATCTGGAGCGGGCTCGCGCGGGGGGCGCGGACGGGAGTGGGACGACGGTCGAGGCGGTGATGGTGCGCTCCCTCCTCACGGCCACCCCGGAGGAGTCGATGGGGGAGGCGCTGGAGCGAATGGCGGTGCGGGATGTGGGGCGGATGCCCGTCGTCGACGCGAGAGACCCCACCCGGCTCCTCGGGATCCTCCGCCGCAGCGATGTCCTGCGCGCCTACCGGGTGGGGCGGCTCGAGAGGGTCGGAGAGGCGGAGCGCACCGAGCAGACGCGGATCGGTCTCCTCACGGGGCACGGCCTCGTGGAGGCGGAGGTCCGACCGGGCTCGCCGGTCGCGGGCTGCCGGGTGCGGGAGCTGAATCTCCCGGACGATGTCCTCCTCACCACCCGCCTCCGGGGCGAGACTCGGAAGCTCCTCCACGGCGAGGACACGCTCGAGCCCGGGGACCGGGTCCTGGCGCTGGTCCCGACCCCTCAGTCGGAAGCGCTCCGCGCCCTCTTCCGCCCGGGTGGAGAGGAGGCCTCGTGACTCCGACGCGACTGCACGAGCATCGGGTGACCGCCACGCCGGAGCCGGAGGGATGGGTCGTGTTCCTCCATGGGATCCTCGGGAGCGGCGCGAACTGGGCCGGCTTCGCCCGTCGCCTCGTGGAGGCGCGTCCCCATCTCGGCGCGCTCCTCCTCGACCTTCGCCTCCACGGCCGGTCCGACGCTGGCACGCCGCCTCACACCGTCGAGGCGGCGGCCCGAGATGTGGCGCACCACCTCGAGGAGCGGGAGATCCGCCCCCGCGTCCTGAGCGGTCACTCCTTCGGCTCGAAGGTCGCCTTCACCGCGGCGACCCTCGGACGAGGGACGCCCGACTCGATCTGGCTGCTCGACGCGGATCCCGGTCCGCGGCCCGAGGCGGCGGGGAGGACGACGGTGCTGCGGGTGATCGAGGCGCTCCGGTCGATGCCGAGCTCCTATCCGGAGCGCGAAGCGTTCACGAGTGAGCTGGTCGATCGGGGCTTCTCGGCGGGGCTCGCCGGCTGGCTGGGCAAGAACCTCGTGCGGGCGGGAGGGGAGCTCCACCTCCAGCTGGACCTTGATGCGATCGAGGCGATCCTCGAGGACTATCACGCCACGGATCTCTGGCCCCGCCTCCTCCACCCCCCCTGCCCGGTCCACTGCGTGGTGGGGGGGCGCTCCGATGTCTTCTCCCCGGGGGCGCGGGAGCGGCTCGAGCGCGAAGCGGGGGCGGGGCGACTTCTTCTCCACCATCTCCCGAGCGCCGGCCACTGGGTGCATGTGGACGCGCCGAAGGGGCTCCTCGACGCCTTCCTCACCGCCCTCTGAGCCGGGCGCCGCCCTCGGGCGCAGCTTCGCTGACGATCAGCGGGGGAACGCGGCGGACCCCTCGGGGTGGGCGAGGTCTCCCTGCGGGCCGAACCGCTCCGCCTCCCGGCGCAGCTCCTCGCCGCTTCGGACTCCGGGGGCCGGCAGGGGGCGCTCCGGCGTGCTCTCCAGATGGATCGACGTGGTGGGGAAGGCGAAGCCGACACCCAGATGCTCGGCGAGGCGGATGATCTCCAGCATGAAGTCCTGACGGGCGCGCAGCTCCTGCTCCCAGTCCGGCACATCGAAGAAGACGTAGACGAGGACCTCGAGGGCGCTCCCTCCGAAGTCGTTCAGGTAGACCATCGCGTAGTCCTGACGCATGCGCTCGTTCGCGCGGACGATCTGCCGGATCCCCTCGCAGAACGCCTCGATCCTCGTGCTGGGGGTGCTGTAGAGGATGCCGAGGCGGGTCTTGTACCGCCGCCAGCGGCGCCTGCCCATGTTGTCGATGGCGGAGTCGACGAGGCTCGCGTTCGGCAGGGACACGATCGAGTTGTAGAAGGTGCGGACGCGGGTCGTGCGGAACCCGATCTCCTCGACGGTCCCCTCCACCGAGCCGACGATGATCCAGTCTCCGGCCTGGAACGGCTTGTCGGCGAACACGGTCACCGAGCCGAAGAAATTGGCGAAGGTGTCCCGGGCCGCGAGGCCGACGCCGATCCCGACCACGCCGAGCCCGGCGAGGAAGCTCAGAATGTCCACATCGAGGTTGTCGAGAACGAACAGGAACGCGCCGACGCTGATGAGGACCTTGAGCGAGCGCTCGAGCATCGGGGCGAGCTGGTCGTCGAGGCGGGAGTCGGTCCTCCGCGCGGCATCCCGGAGCCACGCTCCGGCGAGGTCGGCGAGGCGATAGGCGAGGACCATCCCACCGAACGAGGCGAGGACCTTGGCGGCGAGGAGCACGGCGCGGTCTCCGGCGGCGGAGAGCTCGAGGTAGGGGCGCAGGAGCCCGATCACGCTCGCCGCGGCGAAGAGCCCGATCGCCGTGCCGAGGGCGCGGACCGCCTCCGAGGTGGAGCGCCCTTCGGCGTGGCGTCCCGACCATCGGCCGAGGAGCACCCTCGCGATGAAGGTGGCGATCCGGTGCACCAGCCAGGCGAGCAGGAGCAGGGAGGCGAGCCCGAGCCACTGCCAGTGCTCGAGGAAGAGGGCCCGCTCCCGGAGCCACTCCGGCATCAGGGTTCGGAGGCTGAACTTCTGGTAGCGGACCGCGCCCTCCGCCGCGTACGCGGCGATGATCCGGGCGCTCCCGATCTCGACGAAGCTCCGCTCGAAGTACCAGCCCCCCTCGATGGCGAGCGCCACGATCGGTCCGTGCGCCGTGGGGAGTTCGAACCGGTCCTCTCCCGCCTCGGGGATCTCCGCGTAGTCGATCCGCCCGAAGTAGTTCAGGGTGTCGATCACGCGCTGGGCCGCTCGGTAGAGGTCGGCGCTGGGCGCGCGGCTCTCCCGCCCGGTCTCGAGGAGCCGGATCGCGGTCAGGAGGTCGGCGCGTCGCTCGTCGCCTCCCTCGATCACCACCGCGGTGTAGCCCCGTCGGCGGTCCGCGTCGGTCGCGCGGTTCCAGCTCTCGATGAAGCGGCGGAGCAGGTCGCGGGGGGAGTCCGCTCCCGAGGGGGCCGCCTCGGTGGCGGAAGGGGTGCCCTCCACCGCCGGCGACGCGTCCGGCTGCCCGGGGAGCGCGGAGCCGAGGAGGAGAGTCAGGGCGAGGGCGAGGAGGAGACGGGCTCCCCGCGTGGAGGACGGCGGACTCGAGGTCGACACTTCCGGATTCCCTTCCCACGCGCTCCCCCCGCCCGGGGCGGGGGAGCGAGCCGACGCGGGCCGCCTCTCCTCACGGGAGGAACTTGGCGGGCTCCGCGAGCTTCTGCGGCAGGTACTCATCGATGACGTAGTTCAGGCCCCACTTCGCGAGCGCCTGCTGCTCCGCGCGAACCCCCATCTTGAGGAGCTGCTCCAGCGCGGCGCTCCAGCGCTTCTTCGACTGGAAGAACGGGTCGTTCTTGAGGGCGTCCTTGGCGCGCTTGATGTCGACATCCTTCAGCGGGTGCGTGGGGAGGTCGTACTTCACGATGTCGTCGGGGGTCACGCCGAGGAAGTTGGCCCAGGGCACGCAGAAGAACTTGTTGATGTGGGCCGCGTTGCCGGAGCCGACCTTGAGGGTGCGGTAAATGTTGCTGATGCCGTAGGGATCGCAATCGACGAAGGCGTGGACCGGGATCCCCGCCTGTTCGGAGAGCCTCCGGATGAAGCGCCGGGTCGATCGGGTGGGGACCCCCGCCATGCTGACCAGGATGCAGTTCGCCTGGCGCCAGTACTTGTGGCTCTGCAGTCGCTGAAAGATGCCGCCGGTCTCGATCGCGAGGATGAACTTGGCGTCAGTCTCGAAGCTGAGGTGCTCGACGGAGCTGGGGATCGAGTAGGCCCCGGAGCCGAAGCGGGTGCAGTCGATCCGCTCGATCTCCCCCGTCTCGAGATCCGGGTCGTGAACGATCAGCTGCCCGGCCACGGCGCCTCCGTGCTCGTCGGGGACGAAGCGGAGCTGCTCCCGGCTGATGTCGTCGACGGAGAACAGCGCCTCGATGTCATCCATCACCGTGTCGGACTCGGTCTGGTCGTTGAAGCGGGCCTCGTTCCAGTTCTTCGACTGGTAGTAGACATCCCGCTTCGTCGCGAAGTCGTGGCTCTCGACGAGCTCCTTGGAGAGCCCCATCATCCGGAGGGTCTGCGCGAAGCCCTTCACCGTGTTGACGGTCAGGGTGCGCTCCTTGCGGCTGCGGCCGATCTCCAGGTAGCCCTTCTTCGCAGAGTAGGAGACGTTGTTCAGGGAGCGGACCGGGAACTTCAGGTTCGGCTTGTCCCCGGCGAGGATCGTCCGGTGGATCTGATCGGCGGTGTGAACGATGCTCTTCACCGTCGTCCGGTCGAGTCGGTCGTTCTCCTTGCGGACCTCGGCCATGTAGACCTTGTCGACCTTCCTCCCGGTGCCGGCGCCGCGTGCGAGGCCGGACGGCCGCGGCACGCTCGGGCCCGGCTCGGCCCCTCGACGCGTTGTCGCCTTCGTGGCCTTCTTGGCCGTCTTCTTGGCCGTCTTCTTGGCCGTCTTCTTGGCCGTGGTCGCCTTGCTCTTCTTCGCAGACGACTTCCCGGCGGTCTTCTTGGTCGTCTTCTTGGCGGCTTTCTTGGCGGCTTTCTTGGCGGTCGTCTTGGCCGTGCTCTTCCTAGCCGTGCTCTTCTTGGTCGCAGTCTTCTTGGAGGCCTTCTTGGTGGTCTTCTTCGCCATGGATCCCCCTACAGCTTCCGGCTGCGCTCGAGGACGTCGGTGAGGGACGCCATTGCCTTGTCGACCTGAGGGTCGCTGAGGTCGAGGATCTCCCGGAGCGCGATCCCGATCTCCGGGATGTAGCTCTTGATGTAGTCGCGCTTCCGAGCCGCGTCCGCCTCTCGGCGGCGTCGCCGGAGAAGGACCGCGAGCTTGCGTCCGACCTCCATCAGGGCGAGGCGGATCTCCTTGAGGATCTCATCGTAGTGAGCGACCGCCTTCTTGCTCTCCGAGGTGTAGGGGACCCACACCGATGCGATGTGGACCATGACCGCGATCGGGCCGGTCGGGAGCGCTCCCCGGGCCTGCTGCACCTCGTAGTTCCGCCAGGGCACGCTCACGACCGCCTGCTGGATCGCGCACGCGCCCGCCTCGTACTGGAGGGGGACCCGATTCGCGAAGCGATAGACCGTCGCGAGCTCGTCGGCGGGGAGGTCGCCCCCGTAGGCGAGGCCGACCTCGATCTGGAAGGGGTTCCCGCGGTAGACGGCGGGGGAGCGGGTGACGGAGATGATCTGGTCGACCTCGAAGTTCCGCCCGAGGGTCTTCCCGATCAGCTCCTCGCCGATCGGGGAGAGGCAGTTCGTCGGCGGGGCCATCAGGGCGGTCTCGGCGATCGAGCGATGGAGCAGCTCGACCTCGGGACCCGTGAAGCGCTTCGGGTTCTTGCTGGCGGAGAGGGGCTTCTTCGAGAGCCCGGCGCTCGTCTCGACCACCTTCTCCACCGCGTTCGGCGTCATGCGGGAAAACTCGGTGCAGAGGAACCCGGAGAGGGTCCGCGAAGGGGTCTCCTTCATCATCCGCATCAGGATCCCGAGCTCGACCCCGTGGGGGTGCGGCAGGATCTCCTTCGGCTCGGCAGGCAGCTCCCGGGTGACACGGTCGTAGACGATCGGCTCGTTGTCGGTGGGGTTGCGGTACTCGATGCGGACGTGCGGGTTCGCGAGACTGACCTGCTCGAGGTAGGCATCGACGGAGTGCTTGCCCTTCTTGTAGGTCGCCTCCAGCTCGATCTCCACGATCGTGCCGTGCTTCCACTCGACCTCGACCTCCTGCTCCCGCTTCACCACGGGGATGTTCTTCGCCATATCGATGGCGAGGTCGAGCTGAAGGGCGGGCTTCCGGGCGGAGGTCCGGCTCGTCACCCGCATCGGCTGCCCGGTCGTGAGGGTGCCGTACATGCCGGCCGCGCTGATCCCGATCCCCTGCTGGCCGCGGGTCTGCTTGCGCGCATGGAACTTCGAGCCGTAGAGCAGGCGTCCGAAGATCTTCGCGAGCTGCGCCTTCACGATCCCCGGACCGTTGTCCTGGATCACGACCCGGTAGCGGTTCTCCTTCTTCTGGATCAGTTCGACGGAGATCTCGGGGGCGATCCCCGCCTCCTCGCAGGCGTCGAGGGAGTTGTCGACCGCCTCGCGGACCGTGGTGAGGAGGGAGCGCGCGGGGCTGTCGAAGCCGAGGAGGTGCCGGTTCTTCGCGAAGAACTCGGAGACGGAGATGTCCTTCTGGCGGGCCGCCATCTTCTCCGCGGTGGAGCGGGTCCCCGGGGCATCGCCGCCGCGCTTGCGGCCGCGGGTCGGGGTGGGGGGGGCCGGCGCCTCCTCGAAGAGGCTGAGCTGGGCGCCGTCGTCGTCCGCCGCGCGGCCGCGAGCGGACTTCCCGCTCTTCCCCTTGGGCGCCGCCGCCTGCTTCTTCGCCACCTTCGCGCTCTTCTTGCGGGCGGTCCGGGCCTGTTTCGGTCTCGGGTCTCGATCCGACAAGTGGGCCTCCCCTCGGCGTGCTCGGGATCGGAAGCGAGGATTCTAACGGGGGAGGGTGCGGTGCCTACTCCTCGGGCCAGAAATCGAACCGTGGCGCGGTATCCGGTGGGGCGAGCAGCGCCTCCCGCAGGTGCGGCGGGCGCAGGTCGGCCTCCGCCAGCGCGGCGCGGTCAAGCCAGCGGTGACCTCGGACAACGCTGGTGCCATCGAGATCGGCGGGGACCGACACGCGCGGCGCGGCCTCCCCCCGCACCCGGCAGTGGAAGATCAGCGCGATCACGTGATGGTCCGGCGGCATCTGGGGGGAGAGTCGCGTGTGTCTCCCCGCGATGAACTCGCGGATCGAGAGGGGGGCCAGGACCTCCACCTCGAGGCCTGTCTCCTCCAACAGCTCCCGCGCGAGGGCGTCCGCGAGTCCCTCGCCGTGGTCGACATGGCCCCCCGGCAGGAAGAACCAGGGCTCTCCCTCTCGCCGGCTGGAGGCATCGACCGCCTCGATGAAGAGGAAGCGGCCTTCGTGCTCGACGACGCCGCGGACGGTCAGGGCGGGCTTTCGCCTGCGGGGCTTGTCCATGAGACCTCCGGATTCTCGGACCATGGTTACCAAGAAGGGGGGGTGAAGGGGGCGAATCCCGCCCTCCCGCCCCGGCATCTTCCTCCGAGGGGTGTGGTATTCTTCATCAGCGACCCGGCGTGCGGCCGGGATTCGTGAGACCGAGGAGGACTCTGACATGTCGCTCGATCGACGACACCCGTTGCGGCTCGCGCCGTTGCTGCTCCTGCTGGCCGCCAGCCTCCCCTGCGCGGCCCAGGGAGACGCTTCCGGCCTTCGCGCCAAGTACGACGCCAAGCTGGCGGAGCCGTTCGCCAAGGCGGTGGACTGGGCCCTCTCCCTCGAGGACGCGAAGCGGCGAGCCCGCGAGGAGAACAAGCCGATCCTCGGCTACTTCACCCGTAGCTACTCGCCATGACCGCCTTGCAGTCGTATGGAGGGGGGTCCCCTCCGCGAGCAATGGTGGATCGAGATGGCGAAGGAGCGGTTCGTTCCGTACCTGAACATCTCTTCGCGTCTCCCTTCGACGCCCGACCCGAATCTCCTCCAGACCATGGGGGGGCGGGGCTTCCCGTACTTCGTGATCCTCGATCCGGACGGTGAGCGCGTCGTTCCGGGGAAGGCGTACCCCCAGTTCCGTCCGATGAACGCCGCCGGAACCGAGGCGGCGCTCTCCGGGGTGGTCGAGCTCATCCGGGCCCGGGTGCGGGCGGAGCGTGAGCCGGACTCGCCCGCCCTCGCGGCGAACCGGAAGCTCCTCGAGCGACTCCTCATCGACGGCAAGGTCTCCGACATCGCCGCCGAGGCCGCGACGAAGGTGGAGGGGGTCGACCCGATCCTCGCCCAGCGCTTTCGGGCGCAGGAGGTGATCGTCCGCTACACCTTCTCGGTGCGGCCCCTCGAGCGGGACGACCAGGAGGGGCGGCGGGCCGCGTTCGAGTCCGCCGCTCGGGAGATGCTCGAGCTTCACCGGAGCGGACCATCACTCCTCG
>Ga0181574_10000298_pt1 | contig 45841 bp, 42 predicted proteins | sample 101ome_24_FD_145600 | JGI IMG/M metagenome (GOLD analysis project Ga0181574, IMG submission 145600) | Coastal salt marsh microbial communities from the Groves Creek Marsh, Skidaway Island, Georgia - 101410AT metaG (spades assembly) | ecosystem: Environmental > Aquatic > Marine > Intertidal zone... | reverse complement strand
CGTCGAGTGGCGCGAGGTCATCGCGCTGTTGGAGCAGGTGGCGGATGTCGAGGAGGAGCACAACGGCACGTTCAAGGTGAAGCTGGGGTCCGAGGTGCTGTTCCTCCACCGCCCGAAGCACAAGGACGTGGACCAGCAGATGCTGGTGGACGTGCGCCACCTGCTGGAGCAGGGCGGGGTGGGGCTGGTCTAGCCCCCCTGCGGGCTACGCTGCGTCTGCTCGCGCCCGTAGCTCAGCTGGATAGAGCACCCGACTTCTAATCGGACGGTCGCAGGTTCGAATCCTGCCGGGCGCGCTGTTGCACTGCGTCGGTTGCAGGTACCCATACGGCCCGCTCTGCTTTTTGGGGGCCCCGCCGGTGCTCCCGCGTCTAGATGACGTCGAATACGACGAGGAGTATCCCGACGCTCCCTCCCGCGACAAGCAGCACAGCGCTTTGGAGTCTCCTGTTCAACGTCCTGTGGCCTACTGCCGATCGGTGCGCCGCGTCCATAGCCAGAACCCGATCGCAAATACCGCGAGGGCAATAAGGATCACGAGGTTTGGCCACACGAACGAGAACAGGACGACGGCGATGAGGAGCGCGGCACTGATCAAGCCCTGCAGAGCGGTCCGATCCATGCCCTGAGGCTACCTCCCGCGATGCGCCGCGTTCGCGCAAGCAGAAGAGTGAGCGTTGTTTCGCCGGCCCAGGGGCACGTCGTTCCAGCAGACCGACTCGCGTAGGGGGAAAGCCTTGCGGGCTGACGAAGTCGGTAACGTCTCGTCTCACGCGACCTTTGAAGTTATCGACCTTGGACAGTAGATGCGCCGTTTCAGATTTGGGATCGCCCTGTCGGCTGCCACGGCCGCTTTTGCGCTCGGAGCCGCGCCTGCTCTAGCCGACAACCACCAGTGGGTGATGGAAGGCGACGAGTACCCGACCGGGAAGGGAGAGTGGAGGGTCACGTGGTCGGCTGAAAATGAGCAGGTTTACGCCTGGACGGTGATCGTGAAATGAAGTGGCTAGCGGCTATCGCAGCTGTTCTCGTGTCGTCGTCGGTCGCCCTTGGCACGAGCGGTTCGTACCCGAAGGGGTCATTTCTCTACGAAACTGACGACGCCGTTCGGGCCATCATCAATGACGACCCCCGGATGCGGGCACTCAACTGGGTATTCCGGATCGAACCATCCACGTCCGGGCCCGGAACAACGTTCGACGGCGGTAATGCGCAGCGGACGTCGAAGTACAGCGGTAAGGCGTTGTCGGGCCAGACCCCCGCGGTCATCGTCCAGGAACTAAAGATGGTGGTCGACAATGTGTGCCCCACCCCGGCGCTGCCAAGCGGCACATGCCAGGCGCACTATGTCCTGATCGACGAGATCGGCAACTACTTCGGGGGGAAGGACGGGAAGCGCTCGAAGGCAGGTCAGAACCTGTTTGAGGCCATGCGTCAGTTGGACCAGATGCCGTCCCCGTGGGGCGGCTCATACGCATCGCGCATTCACTTCGCGCTTGCGCCGGGTCCTGCGACCTCGGTGGCCTACGGATACGGAAATCACAGGACGCTCGGACGGGATGGTTCGAACGGCCGGCGCAACTACTTCGATGTGTTCCGGGCGATGTCGTACGGCGGCGGCGTGTGGATCGAGATGTACCACTACGCCACGAAGAAAATCGAGCAGAACACTGCTGACGAGTGGCGGGATGTTGGCGTTGGTGTGGTGTCGTTTCTGAAGTACGCGCGCTCGCAGCGCAATCCCCTCGACTACACCCATTTCCTGTTCGGCAACGTCACGGGATCCCAGAGCAAGTGCGCGATCTCGACGTGGAAAAAGCCGAAGTACCACTCAAACCCCGACTACGCCAAGCGGGAGAAGCAGCGCTACACCGAGGATCAGAAGATGATGGATCAGGCGAAGAAGATGGCCGCGAAGGACAGCCTGACGACGGTATCGGTGCTGCCGCAAAAGCTCCGGATGGATTGCGACTGGCGGCGTGCGCAGAACAACGCGGTCAATCTGCGCATCCTGTCCAACGGCCCCGCTGCGATATCCCTGTCGGTTGCCAACGCCACATCGTGGGGTAAGTGGTTCCGGCGCTGGTTCGTGGAGCGCATCTAGGCACGACCTGCTGGTGCAGCCGCGGTGCCCCGGGCGCGGGCGCTCGGTGTCCCTTTATGCCGGGCCTGTGGTCCAGCGCGTATCCTCGTTCGCGATGCTCTCCATCGGCGCGTGGTTTCCGGGCGAGATGATCGGTGGTGGCCGGTGAAGCCCGTCGATGGGCATGCCGAGCGCCGCGAGCGTGTCCTCGCCGCTCTTGCCGCCCGACCCGGCGAGCGGGTTTCCGGGGGCGCCCTGGCGCGCGAGCTCGGCTGCTCGCGCGCTGCAGTGCACCGCCATGTCGATGCGCTGCGTGCGACGGGTATTCCCATCGCCGCCACGCGCGCCGGGTACCTGCTGGATCCGTCGGCAGACCCGGTGGTCGCGTCTTCTGTCATGCCGCTGCTCGTGCCGCCGCTTGCCGGGCCGGTCACTTGGACAGCGGAGATCGGGTCCACCAACGATGAGGCGTCACGACTCGCCCGCGCCGGTGCCCCGGAGGGCACTGTGATCGGGTCCGATCACCAGACCGCAGGGCGTGGGCGGCGTGGGCGCTCGTGGGTGGACGCGCCGGGCGAGGCGCTGATGTACACCGTCATCCTCCGCCCGAGGGTGAGTCCCGTGCACGCGGGGATGCTGCCCATCGTCATTGCGATCGGGCTGGCCGACGCCCTGGAGGCCTGCGGGGTGCGCGACGTGGAGGTCGCATGGCCCAATGATGTGCTGGCCGGCGGCATGAAGGTGGCCGGGATCCTGTGCGAGATGTCCGCCGACCAGGAGCGCGTGGCATGGGCGGTGGCCGGCATGGGGGTGAACGTGGGCCCCGTGCCCGAGGTGGAGGGCGCGCGGTGGACGCCGGGGTCGCTCGCGTCCCTGGGCGTGCGGCCGCGCCGTGGCGACCTGCTGGTGGCCGCGCTCGCGGCCATCGGGCGCCGCTACGAGGCGTGGACCGATCACGGGGCCGGGGGCGTGGCGGCCGCCTTCGGGCGGCGCGACCACCTGGCGGGCCGCCCCGTGGACATCGGCACGCCATCGGGCCCGGTGCACGGCATCGGATGCGGCATCGATGAGTTCGGGCGGCTGGTGGTGGATGCGGACGGCGCCCAGGTGGCGCTGGCCTCGGGTGAGGTGACGGGGGTCGACCGGCGCTGACGGCGCTGTGGCGGCCGACGCGCTTTGCCGACCCTTGTCCGGTTGTTGCCCGATGGCGGCCTGCCCTGCCGTAGCGTTACCTCCCGGAGTTGACGAGCTAGGTCCACCAACGCGCGCCGCGAATCGTCGGAACGTCTTCGGTGGTCCTTCATCCACTCTCACGTTCGCCGGACACCTTCTGGGGGGTCACTCCCCAACTCCTGCAACCGCACGAGGTGCTGCGTGTTCTTCATCCGATACGCACTCGCCGAGATTCGCCGCCGCCCGGGCCGGACGGTGCTGACCGCCCTTGGGCTGGCGGTGGGCGTGGCGCTCGTCGTCGTGGTCAACGCGGTCTCCAGCGGAATCGACCGTGCGCAGCAGGAAGTGCTCCAGCCGCTCACCGGCGTGGGGACCGACATGACGGTGGCACGTCCGCTCAATACCTCCGGCGAGGGTGCAGACCCGTTCACGGGGCTGTCCGCGGAGGAGCGCGAGAGGCTGCGAGAGGAGGCCCGGCGCGGGCTGGGGCTCGACCTCCGGTCGTTCGCGCCCGGGCAGCGGATCGACACGGAGGGCTTCGTCGCCGCCAGCCAGTTGAGCTTCCCGCAGTCCCGGGTGGCGTCCATCGCACGCGAGCCGGGCGTCGAGACCACGGCCGGGTCCCTCACCCTCGATGCGGTGCGCGTGGAGGGCACGGTCCCGCAGTCGGGCATCGCAGGCGCGCGCGGCCCGGGCGGTTCCATCCAGTTCGATCGCCGCAGCGTGACCGGGGTGGATGTGACCACCCCGGATCTGGGTGAGTTGACCGCCGATCAGGTGACGTCGGGTCGCTACTTCGACCCGGCACGGCCCCGGGCGCGGGACGCGGTCCTCTCCACCGCCTACGCCAACGCGAACAACCTCAGCGTCGGAGCGACCGTGAGCCTCGGCGGCACGGACTTCTCGGTCATCGGCATCTCCGCCGCGCCGCTCGGCGGCACCCCGTCCGATGCGTACGTGCCGCTGCAGGCACTGCAGCAGGTGGCGGACTACCCGGACAAGGTGACCAAGGTGCTGGTGCGGGTGACATCCGTGGACGAGGTCGATCCCGTCGCCGCGCGCATCGAGGAGGGGTTCCCGGGGTCGGAGGTCACCACCGCGTCGGATCTCGCGGCCACCGTGGGCGGTTCGCTTGATGACGCCCAGGCCATCTCGAAGACCCTCGGCACTATCCTGATCATCGTCGGGCTGGTTGCCGCCGTGCTGATCGCCACCCTCCTCACGCTGTCCTCGGTCAGCAAGCGAACGCGCGAGCTCGGGACCCTCAAGTCCGTCGGCTGGTCACCCAGCCAGTTGGTGCGGCAGGTATCCGGGGAGGCAACGGTGCAGGGTCTGATCGGCGGCATCGTCGGCGCGCTGGTGGGAGCGGCCATTGCCTTTGCCCTGAACGCTGCCGACTGGACGCTCGAGGCCACCGTGCAGTCGCAGGCCGCCACCACGCCGGGGCGCGGCGGCGGGCCGTTCGGGCTCGGTGCGCCCACGGAGGTCTCCGAGGCGATCGCCATCTCCACGGACCCCAGCATCGCGGTCGCGGTCCTGGCCGTGGTGCTGGCTGTTGCCGGGGGCCTGGTCGCCGGGGCTATCGGTGGCCTGCGGGCAGCCCGCCTCCGACCCGCATCGGCGCTTCGGAGCTCGGACTGATGGCGCCCGGCGTACAGGGCTCCGTGGTGATCGACGTCGCCGCAGTAACGAAGTCGTATGGAAGCGGCCGGGGACGCGTGGATGCGTTGCGCGGCGTGGACCTCACGGTGCATGAGGGCGAAATCGTGGCCATTGTGGGCCAGAGCGGATCGGGCAAGACCACGCTGCTGCAGATGCTCGGCGCCGTGGACGCGCCCACCTCCGGCACCGTCGAGGTGGCCGGGAACGACCTGGCGTCGATGCGGGAACGTGACCTCACCGGGTTCCGCCGGTCCGTCGTGGGCTTCGTGTTCCAGCAGTTCAACCTGATCCCCACCCTCACCGCGTACCAGAACGTCGAGGCGGCAGCGGTGAACCTGCAGGGCGGTGGCGCACCCGCGCCCCGGATCGCTGACCTGCTCGCGCAGGTCGGCCTGGGTGACCGCATGGACCATCGCCCGGCGGAGCTCTCCGGCGGGGAGCAGCAGCGGGTGGCCATTGCCCGGGCGCTCGTGAACAACCCTCGCATCATCCTTGCTGACGAGCCGACGGGGAACCTGGATACCGAGACCGGGCACGAGGTTCTGGAGCTCCTCACCGGGGTGGCGGCATCGGGGCAGCGCACGCTCGTGCTCATCACCCACGACGACCGGGTCGCCGCGGCGGCCGAGAGGGTCGTCACCATCCGCGACGGGCTCATCGTGGACGACGGGGACGCGGGCGGCGCTCCGGGTGGCGTGCGCGGCTGATTAGGATCGGCCCGTGCGCGCGGCCGTCTACCACGGAGGGGGGAGCCTCTCCATCGAGGATGTCCCTGCGCCGGAGGCCGGCCCCGGCGAGATCGTGATCCGCACCCGGGCCTGCGGCATCTGCGGCACCGACCTGATGCAGTGGTACCAGGACACCAAGGCGCCGGTGGTGCTGGGACATGAGCCTGTGGGCGACGTGGTGCAGGCGGGGGAGGGGGCCCCCTTCGCCGTGGGTGACCGGGTGTTCGTGCATCACCACGTGCCATGCCTGGAATGCGAACTGTGCCGCAGGGGGCGCGACACGCTTTGCGAGACGTTCCGGCGTACGCGCATCGACCCCGGCGGGCTTGCGCAGTTCATCCGCGTGCCGGCGGAGAACACCGCGTTGGACGTGCACCGGCTGCCCGAGGGCATGAGCGATGAGACCGGCACGCTCATCGAGCCGCTTGCCTGCATCATCCGCGGGCAGCGCCTTGCGGGAGTGGGGGAGGGCGCGCGCGTGGTCGTGGTGGGCGCGGGCTCCATGGGCCTGCTGGAGGCCGAGGTGGCCCGGGTGCTCGGGGCGGCGCAGGTGGTGGTGGTGGAGCCCAACGCGGCGCGCCGCCCCGCCGCCGCGGCGCGGGGTGCCGAGGTGATTCCCTCGTGTGATCCGCACGCCGTCCGCCGGCTGCTGGGCGGCCATCTGGCCGATCAGGTGATCGTGTGCACCCACGCGCACGCGGCAATGAATGACGCCCTGTACCTCGCGGGGCCTGCGGGGGTAGTGCAGTACTTCGCGCCCACGCCCCCTGGGGAGATGGTGCCGATCGACCTGGGCGCGGTGTTCTGGCGCGAGGTGGAGCTGCAATCGACCTACTCGGCGGGTCCCGCCGACATCCGCGACGCGCTCGCGATGCTGGCGGACGGGCGCGTGCGGGCCACAGGCATCGTCACCCACCATGTGCCCTTCGAGCAGGTGGAGGAGGGGTTCCGCCTGGCGCGCACGGGGGAGGCCCTGAAGGTCGTCATCGACTTCTGACCGCGTGGCACAGGGCGGCGCGCGCCCGGTAGGGTTCCCCGTCCGCGCCCGCGGGCGGGCGCGCATTCCCTGAACACGGTCACGGAGGACCAATGTCCGAGCAGCAGCTTCCGGAAGGCGTCGAGATCCTCGAGGTCGTCTCGCCCGAGATGGCGGAGATCCTCACCCCGGAGGCGCTGTCGTTCGTAGCCGGCCTCCAGCGCGAGTTCAACGACCGGCGCACGGAACTGCTTGCGGCCCGTGCCGCCCGCCAGGGGGCGTTCGAGGCGGGCGAGCGCCCGGACTTCCTGCCCGAGACCAAGCACATCCGCGACGACCCGTCGTGGAAGATCGCCCCGCTGCCGGACGACCTGCAGGACCGCCGCGTGGAGATCACGGGTCCGGTGGACCGCAAGATGGTCATCAACGCGCTGAACTCCGGCGCGAAGATGTTCATGTCGGACTTCGAGGACTCGAACACCCCCACCTGGCACAACACGATCCTCGGGCAGATCAACCTGCGTGACGCCGTGCGCCGCACCATCACGTTCGAGTCGCCCGAGGGTAAGAAGTACGCCCTGAAGGACGACATCGCCACGCTGCTGGTCCGCCCGCGCGGCTGGCACCTGGATGAGAAGCACGTCCTGGTGGATGGCGAGCCGATGTCGGCCGGCATCTTCGACTTCGGCCTCTTCTTCTTCCACAACGCGAAGGAGCAGCTCAGCCGCGGCACCGGCCCGTACTTCTACCTGCCGAAGATGGAAAGCCACCTCGAGGCCCGCCTCTGGAACGACATCTTCGTGAAGGCGCAGGATGACCTGGGCGTGCCGCAGGGCACCATCAAGGGCTGCGTGCTGATCGAGACCATCCTCGCGGCCTTCGAGATGGAGGAGATCCTCTACGAGCTGCGCGAGCACTCTGCGGGCCTCAACTGCGGCCGCTGGGACTACATCTTCTCGTGCATCAAGAAGTTCCGCACCGACCCGGACTTCGTCCTGGCCGATCGCGCGCTGGTGACGATGACCAGCCGCTTCATGCGCGCCTATTCGCTGCTGGCCATCAAGACCTGCCACTCGCGTGGCGCCCAGGCCATGGGCGGCATGGCCGCGCAGATCCCGATCAAGAACGACCCCGAGGCCAACGATGCCGCCATCGGGAAGGTGCGCGCTGACAAGGAGCGCGAGGCCGGCGACGGCCACGACGGCACGTGGGTGGCCCACCCCGGTCTGGTGCCGATCGCCATGGAGGCCTTCGACGCCGTGCTGGGCAACAAGCCCAATCAGGTGGACCGCCTGCGCGACGACGTCCACGTGACCGGCGCTGAGCTGCTGGACTTCGAGCCCGAGGGGCCGATCACCGAGGCCGGCCTGCGCACCAACATCAATGTGGGCATCCAGTACCTGGGTGCCTGGCTCGCCGGCGTGGGATGCGTTCCCATCAACAACCTGATGGAGGACGCCGCCACCGCCGAGATCTCCCGGTCGCAGGTGTGGCAGTGGATCCGCTCGCCGAAGGGCACGCTGGAGGACGGCCGCGACATCGACGTGGACCTGTTCCATCAGGTGCTGGGCGAGGAGCTGGAGAAGGTGAAGGCCCAGTTCGGCGATGCCGGCCGCTACGACGAGGGCGCCACGCTCTTCGACCAGATCACGGCGTCGGAGGACTTCGTGGACTTCCTCACGCTGCCGGCGTACCAGATGATCGACTAGGCACCCCGACAGGGGTGGAACCCGCCGGAACCCGCCATGCGGCGCCATCGCGCCGCATGGCGGGGCGGCGGGCGCTGATGGGGCAAGCGCGATGCCGCCCGTCCGCTATCCTCCCCCGGCGCCGGGCTCCGGTCCGGATCGTGGTGGGCGTAGCTCAGCTGGTAGAGCTCCTGGTTGTGGTCCAGGCGGTCGTGGGTTCGAGTCCCATCGCTCACCCTGTCTGCTGTTTCGACTCGTGCGGGTGTGGCGGAACTGGTAGACGCGCCAGGTTTAGGTCCTGGTGGGGAAACCCGTGGAGGTTCGAGTCCTCTCGCCCGCACTCTTCCGACCACCCATGACCCACGAGATGACATGCCCGTAGCCGCTGAACTCACGACCCTCGAGGGCGACAAGGTCCGCATCGAGGTGACGGTCCCCGAGGACGAGGTGCGCAAGCAGTTCGACCGCACCGTCAAGGAGACCTCCGCGCGCATGCGGCTTCCGGGCTTCCGGCCCGGCAAGGTGCCGGCCAACGTCGTCATCAAGCGGGTGGGCCGCGAGGGGATCTTCGCCCAGACGCTCGACCGGGCGCTCAACGACTGGTACCGCGAGGCGCTGGTGCTGACGGGCGTCGACCCTCTGGAGTCGCCCGAGGTGGACATGGGTGATGCCACCGAGCAGGGCGTTGCCTTCGCCGTGACCATCGCGGTGCCGCCCACGCCGGTGCTCGGCACCTACACGGGGCTCGAGGTCATGCGTGAGCCCGACGAGACGCCCGAGGGCGCGGTGGACGAGGAGATCGCGCGCATCCGCGAGCAGTCCGCCCGTCTGGAGGACAAGGAGGGCGCTGCGGCATCCCGCGACTTCGTGGTGGCCGACATCGACGGCACGCTGGACGGCGAGGCGCTGCCGGACGCCATGTCACGTGACCAGCTGATCGAGCTGGGCACTGACCGCATCCTTCCCGAATTCACCACCGCGCTGGAGGGCGCGTCGGCGGGCGACACCGTGGCCTTCGACGTCACCTATCCCGAGGACGCCCCCGAGGAGATCCGCGGAAAGACCGTCGCGTACTCCATCACCGTGCAGAAGGTGCAGGAGAAGGTGCTGCCCGAGGTGGACGACGCACTGGCGGAGACCGTGGGGTTTGCGTCTGCCGACGAGATGCAGAAGGAGATCGAGGAGCGCCTGGCCGCGGCCACCGCCAAGACGGCCGAGGAGCGCTACCGGCGTCGCGTGATCGACGCCGCGGTATCGGCTGCCACCTTCGACGTGCCGCCCGTGATGGTGGACCGCCGCATTGACAGCATCCTTCACGACACCTCGCACCAGCTGCCGCAGGGCGTGACGCTCGACCAGTTCCTCGCCATGCAGGGCCAGACGATGGATCAGGCTCGCGACTCGCTGCGCGCCGACGCGGAGATGTCGATCCGCCGCGAGATGGTGGTGGAGACCATCGCCGACGCGGAGGAGATCACCCTCACGGATGAGGAGATCGAGGAGCGCGTGCGCCGCGACGCGGCGGATGCGGGGCGCGACGCCGATGAGCTGCTGACTGCGCTCCGGGGTTCCGGGGGCTGGGACAGTCTGCGGCAGGACCTGCGGATCGAGCGCGCCGTGGACATGATCGTGCAGTCCGCAACGCCCATCTCGCCGGAGGAGGCCGAGAAGCGCGAGGCCGCGGATGAGGCGCCGGAGGCCGACGAGAAGCCGGCTGCGGCCAAGAAGCCTGCGGCGAAGAAGCCCGCCGCCAAGAAGCCGGCCGCGAAGAAGGCCGCCGCCAAGAAGCTGGCCGCCAAGAAGGCCGCCGCCGACAAGCCCGCGGCCAAGAAGCCTGCGGCCAAGAAGCCGGCCGCCAAGAAGGACGCGGCGGAGAAGCCTGCGGCCAAGAAGCCGGCCGCGAAGAAGGCCTCGACCAAGGCTGCAACGTCGAGTGCGAAGGGGAGCAGCGCGGGTGCGGCGAAGAAGCCCGCGGCCGCCAAGAAGCCGGCGGCGAAGAAGAAGCCCGACGCCGAGTAGGTCCGGGCCCGGCTCCCTACGCGCACGAAGGCAGGAGATGTCCGAGACCACGAACGACAACGGCGAGCAGCTTCTCTGCAGTTTCTGCGGTAAGTCGCAGCGCCAGGTGAAGAAGCTCATCGCCGGCCCCGGCGTGTACATCTGCGATGAGTGCATTGATCTCTGCAACGAGATCATCGACGAGGAGGCCGTGCAGGCCCCGGCGTCACTGGAGGCGGAGACGCTGCCGCGCCCGCGCGAGATCTACGACGTCCTGAACGACTACGTGGTGGGGCAGGAGGAGGCCAAGCGCACCCTCTCGGTCGCCGTCTACAACCACTACAAGCGCATCCAGATGATGCAGGCCGGGGACTCCGACGTGGAGCTCCACAAGAGCAACATCCTGCTGCTCGGCCCCACCGGATGCGGCAAGACGCTGCTTGCCCAGACCCTCGCCCGCATCATCAACGTGCCCTTCGCCATTGCCGACGCCACGGCGCTCACCGAGGCCGGCTACGTGGGCGAGGACGTCGAGAACATCCTGCTCAAGCTCATCCAGGCTGCCGACTTCGACATCAAGCGCGCCGAGACCGGGATCATCTACATCGACGAGGTCGACAAGATCGCCCGCAAGAGCGACAACCCGTCGATCACGCGCGATGTGTCGGGCGAGGGCGTGCAGCAGGCGCTGCTGAAGATCCTCGAGGGCACCGTTGCGTCGGTGCCGCCGCAGGGGGGGCGCAAGCACCCGCACCAGGAATTCCTCACCATCGACACGACGAACATCCTGTTCATCTGCGGTGGCGCCTTCGCGGACCTCGACAGGGTGATCGACCGTCGTATCGGCAAGAAGGGCGTGGGCTTCGCGGCCGACCTGCGCAACCAGGCCGACGCCGACCCGCACGACCTGCTGGCCGAGGCGCTGCCCGAGGACCTCGTGCAGTTCGGGCTCATCCCCGAATTCATCGGCCGCCTGCCCGTGGTGACCGGCGTGCACCAGCTGACGCGCGACGACCTGGTGACCATCCTCACCGAGCCGCGCAACGCGCTCACCAAGCAGTACCGCCGATTCTTCTCGTACGACGATGCCGAGCTGGTGTTCAACGATGAGTCGCTGCACGCCATCGCCGACCGTGCGCTGGAGCGCGAGACCGGCGCCCGCGGCCTGCGGTCGATCATCGAGGCCGCCTTGCTCGACGTGATGTTCGAGCTCCCGTCGCGCGAGGACGTGCGCAAGTGCGTCGTCACCCGCGACACCATCGAGCGCGGGTTGCCGCCCACGCTGGTGACCGAGGCGTCCCACGACGACGACGAAGAGCACCCACCCCTCGCCGAGGCCGGGGAGTCGGCGTAGCCGCCGACGCCGCAGGGGCATGGCCCGCACGCCTGGACCCGGGGGAGGTCGAGGCGCGCTGGGTGGCGGCCTGGGACGAGTCGGGGCGCCTGCGTGGCGACCCGTCAAGCCCCCGCGCGCCGTACGTGATCGCTGTGCCGCCGCCCAACGTGACGGGCGCGCTGCACATGGGGCACGCCCTTAACGGCACCATCCAGGATGTCCTGATCCGCCGCCACCGCATGGCGGGCTTCGAGGCCGAGTGGGTCACGGGCACCGACCATGCGGGCATCGCCACCCAGGCGGTGGTGGAGAAGGAGCTCGCGAAGCAGGGCGTGCGCCGCCTGGACATGACCCGCGAGGAGTTCCTCGAGCGGGTGTGGGCATGGAAGGCCGAGTACGGCGGGCGCATCATCGAGCAGTTCACGCTTCTCGGCTGCACCATGGACTTCTCGCGCGAGCGGTTCACGATGGACGACGGCTACGCGCGCGCAGTGCTGCGGGTGTTCGTGGACCTGTACGAGAAGGGCTACGTCTACCGCGACACCTACCTGGTCAACTGGGACCCGGGCCTCGGGTCGGCCATCTCCGACCTGGAGGTGGAGAACCGCGAGGTGACCGACACCCTCGTGCGCATCGCCTACCCGCTGTCCGACGACGCGGGCGAGGTGGTGGTGGCCACGGTGCGTCCCGAGACCATGCTGGGCGACACCGCGGTGGCGGTGAACCCCGACGACGAGCGCTACCGCGACCTGGTGGGGAAGATGGTCACGCTGCCGTTGTCGGGGCGCGAGATCCCCATCATCGGCGACGAGCACGTGGACCCGGCGTTCGGCACCGGCGCCCTGAAGGTGACCCCGGCCCACGACCCGAACGACTTCGAGATCATGCGCCGCCACGGCCTGGAGGCCATCCAGGTGATCGGCGAGGACGGCCGCATCACCGATGCCGCGCCCGAGGCCTACCGCGGGCTCGCCATCGATGACGCGCAGGCCCGCGTGGTGGCCGACCTGGAGGCACAGGGGCTCATCCGCGGGACCGAGGACTACCTGCACACGGTGCCCTTCTCGCACCGCTCCGGCGCACGGGTGGAGCCGCTGCTGTCCCTGCAGTGGTTCTGCGACATGGAGGCGCTTGCCCGGCCCGCCATCGCGGCCGAGGAGAAGGGCCACGTGCGCTTCTCGCCGCCCACATGGGGCCGCGTGTACCGGGATTGGCTCACCGACATCCGCCCCTGGTGCCTGTCGCGCCAGCTGTGGTGGGGGCACCAGCTGCCGGTGTGGTACCGCGGTGACGAGGTGCACGTCGGCATGGAGGCACCCGAGGGCGACGGGTGGGAGCGCGACCCCGACGTGCTCGACACGTGGTTCTCCTCGGCCCTGTGGCCGTTCGCGACGCTCGGCTGGCCCGACCGCACCGTGGAGCTCGAGCGCTTCTACCCCACCAGCGTCCTCTCCACCGCCCGCGAGATCATCTTCCTGTGGGTGGCCCGCATGGTGATGATGGGGCTGGAGTACATGGGTGAGGTGCCGTTCCGCGACGTGTACATCCACTCGGTGGTGCAGGCGCCCGACGGCCGCCGCATGAGCAAGAGCCTGGGCACCGGGATCGATCCGCTGGAGGTGGTGGAGCGCGAGGGGGCGGACGCCTTGCGGTTCGGCCTGCTCATGATCACCTCGACGCAGGACGTCCGGTTCAGCGAGGACCGCATCCGTCAGGGCCGGCAGCTGGTCACCAAGCTGTGGAACGCCACCCGCCTGGTGGTGGACCGCGGCGGCCGTGCCGGCCAGGCGCCGCCGCCGGAGATCCCGGGCGATCGCTGGATCGCCTCGGTCATCGGCTCCGCCATCGCGGAATCCGATCGCCTGGTGGAGGGCTTCGAGTTCAGCCAGTTCGCGGACGGCCTCTACCACCTGGTGTTCGACGACCTGTGCGACTGGTACCTGGAGCTGCTGAAGGCCGGACTTGCCACGCCGGAGTTCGCGGGCGCCGCACTTGAGCAGGTGCTCGCGCTGGCGCATCCGGTGATCCCATTCACCACCGAGGAGTGCTGGAGCAGGCTGCCGGGATCGGAGGGCCTCATGCTCACGCATGAGCCCGCCGTGGCGCCGGGGCCCCGTGACGAGCAGGCCGAGGCCGCCATCGCCGCCCTGCGCGAGGCCGTGCAGGCCATCCGCTCCCTGCGCGCCGATCAGGGCATCGCCCCGCGCGAGCGCCTTATGGTGCAGGTGGACGCCGACGGCGACGCCGACCTGCCGGTGGACGCACTGGCGGCGCTGGCCAATGCCGATCAGGGTGACCCCGGCGAGGGGGCTCTGGTGGTGCCGGTGTCGTTCGGTCGCATCCTGGTGCGTGCTCCCGAGGTGGACGTGGACGCCGAGCGGGCGCGCCTGGAGGGCGCGCTCGCGGCCGCACGCGAGGAGCTCGCGCGTGCCGAGCGGCAGCTGTCGAACGAGAAGTTCACCAGTCGCGCGCCGGCACGCCTGGTGGATGCCGAGCGCGAGAAGGCCCGGCGCTTCGCCGCCGAGGCCGACGAGATCACCGCCCGCATCGCCGACCTGGGCTGACCCCATGGATCCCGCGGCCGCGGAGCAGTGGGTGGCCGGCCTCGACCTGATGGGCATGAGGTTCGGCCTCGAGCGCATGCATGCACTGATGCGCGAACTCGGGGCTCCGTGCGAGGGCCTGCCCGCCGTGCACGTGGTGGGCACCAACGGCAAGACCTCAGTCACCCGCATGACGGCCGCCATCCTGTCGGCGTCGGGCCTGCGCACCGGCGCCTACACGTCGCCGCACCTGCTGGGGTGGCGCGAGCGCATCGCCCTCGATGGCGTGCCCATCCCGCCGGAACAATTCGCGGCGGCGGCGACGCGTGTGCGCGACGCGCAGCACGCCGTCCCCGGCGGGCGCATCACCCAGTTCGAGGCGCTCACTGCAATCGCCCTCGCGGCCTTCGATGCGGCCGGGGCCGACGCCATCGTGGTGGAGGCCGGCCTTGGCGGGCGCCTCGATGCCACCAATGTCATCGGCGCCGACGTGGTGGCCCTTGCGGCGGTGGACCTGGACCACACCGACCTGCTGGGCGAGGACATCGCGTCCATCGCCGGCGAGAAGCTCGGGGTCGCGCCCGAGGGCTTCACGGGGCTGGTGGTGGGTGAGCAGGCGCCCGCATCCGCGCCCGGGGTGGAGGCCGCGATGGCCGCACGGGGCATGTCGGGGTGGCGGGTGGGGCAGGAGATCGCCGTTGAAGCCGGAAACCGTGATGCCATGACCATTCGCACGCCGAATGGGGCCTTCCGCGTGGATGCGGACATGCCCGCCCGCTGGCAGCGCGCCAACCTCGCGCTGGCCGTGGGGGCCGCCGAGCGCACGCTCGGACGCGGCGTGGACCTGCCTGCGCTCATGAGGGCGCTCGGCGCCATCGAGAACCCGGGGCGCCTCCAGGTGGTCCCCGGCGCGCCGGTGGTGGTGCTCGACGGGGCGCATAACCCCGCGGGCGCCCGTGCCCTGGCCGACGCCCTGCCGCTGCTCCTGGGTGATGTGCGCCCCATCGCGGTGATGGGGATGATGGCCGACAAGGACGCCCCGGGCATCCTCGATCCCCTGGCGCCATTGATCGACCGCGTGTGCGTGACGCGCGCCTCGACCGGGCGCGCGGTGCGCCCCGAGTTGCTCGCGGGCATGCTCCGCGACCGCGGCGTGGATGCCGAGGTCATCCCCGGCCCCGCACGCGCCCTGCAGCGGGCGCGCGCGCTGGCCGGGCCCGAGGGGGCCGTGCTGGTCGCGGGCTCGCTGCACCTGCTCGCGGACCTCGCGCCCGTGGCTCTCGGGCAGTCCGGTACACTCGCCGCCGCGCCGGGCCCGGACGGCCCGCTGGCCGATGTCTGGCGGCTCGACGACTTCAGGAAGTGACACCTGAACGCCCTGTCTGACTTCTTCGGGTCCACCGCGTGGACCATCATGCTCATCATCATCCAGGTGTTCGCGGTGGCCCTGTGGCTGGCCCTCGCCTACTGGGTGTACCAGGACTCCCGCCGCCGGTTCGAGAACTCGGGCGCGATCGCGGGCTCCACCGCCATCGCGCTCATCATCCCGTTCCTTGGCGCGCTGATCTACCTGTTCATCCGCCCGCCGGAGTACCTGACCGACGCGCACGATCGCGAGCTCGAGACCCTCGCGCTGGAGGCCCAGGTGGACGGGCTCAAGTGCCCCGAGTGCGAGTCCGTCGTGGGGTCGCGGTTCCTGGTGTGCCCCATGTGCACCGCACCGCTGCGCGAGCCGTGCCGCCGGTGCTCCGAGCCGCTGGATCCCGCGTGGCGCGTGTGTCCGTACTGCGCCAGCCCTGCCCATCCCATCAGCAGTCCCTCCGAGGAGACCCGCATCTCATGACCGAACGCACCTTCGTGATGGTGAAGCCCGACGCCGTTGCCCGCGGCCTGTCCGGGGAGATCATCGCCCGCTTCGAGCGGCGTGGGTTCCGCGTGGCCGGGCTCAAGAAGTGCGTGATGGCACGCGATGCCGCCGAGGAGCACTATTCCGAGCACCGCGACAAGCCGTTCTTCGCCGAACTGGTGGAGTTCATCACCTCGGGCCCCGTCGTGATGATGTGCATCGAGGGCGAGGGTGCAATCGGCGCCAGCCGCACCATGATGGGCGCGACCAACCCGCAGGACGCGGCCCCGGGCACCATCCGCGGCGATTACGCGCTCGACCTGGGCCAGAACGTGATCCACGGGTCCGACGGCACCGAGTCGGCCGCGCGCGAGCTGGGCATCCACTTCGCCGACTCGGAGATCATCGACTGATCATCCTGGCCTCCCGCTCGCCCCAGCGGCGGGGGCTGCTGGCATCGCTCGGCGTGCCCTTCCGGGTCGTTGCCTCGCAGGAGGAGGAGCAGAGCGACCCGGCGCTCGCGGCGGGTGAGCGGGTCATGCTCCACGCGCGGGGCAAGGCCCTTGAGGTGGCGTCCAGGGCGGGCGTGCCGGAGGGCGGCGCGGTGCTCGGTGCCGACACCGAGGTGGCGGTCGATGGCCGCGCCCTGGGCAAGCCGGCGGACGCCGCGGATGCGCGTCGCATGCTCGCGGGGCTGTCGGGCCGCACCCATCAGGTGATGTCCGGCGTGGTGCTCATCACGCCCGAGGGCACCGACGAGGCCCTCGCCATCGCCGATGTGCGGTTCCGCGACATCGACGGTCCGCTGATGGAGTGGTACCTGGACCTCGGCGAGTGGCGCGGCCGCGCGGGCGGGTACGCCATCCAGGGCGCGGGCGCCGCGCTGGTGGAATCCATCACGGGTGACCCGACCACGGTCATCGGCCTGCCCCTGGGCGACGTGGCGGGCCTGTTGCGCGCCCGCGCCCTGTTCCCCCCGGCGTAGCAGAGGGACGGAGAGACTCCCCGGGGACTGTCCCCGGGGTTGGCCGGGGGCGTGCAATGGGGCGTGCAGGCGCGGTGCACCGATTCGTGGAAATAGCGGGGTGGGATAACCTCCCCGGCCGGTGCGCGCGTGCGCCCGGGACCACTGTGCGATCGCCATCGGAGGCCCCCGATCGGCTTCATGAACTACCTCAGCGGGTTCGGCGGCCGCGACATGGCCGTAGACCTCGGCACGGCCAACACCCTCGTGTACGTGAAGGGCCGCGGCATCGTGCTGTCCGAGCCGTCGGTGGTGGCAATCGACCAGCGCACCGGCGACGTGCATGCCGTGGGCATCGAGGCCAAGCGCATGCTGGGCCGCACCCCGGGGAACATCACCGCCATCCGGCCCCTGAAGGACGGCGTCATCGCCGACTTCGATGTCACCGAGACCATGCTGCGGCACTTCATCCAGAAGGTCCACCAGAACAGGTGGGCGCATCCGCGCGTGGTGGTGTGCGTGCCGTCCGGCGTCACGGGCGTGGAGAAGCGCGCCGTGGAGGAGGCCACGCTGTCGGCCGGTGCGCGGCAGGCGTACCTGATCGAGGAGCCGATGGCCGCCGCGATCGGCGCGGGTCTTCCCGTGGGTGAGCCCACCGGGAACATGATCGTGGACATCGGGGGCGGCACGACCGAGGTGGCCGTGATCTCTTTGGGCGGCATCGTGGTGGCCCAGTCCATCCGCGTGGGCGGGGATGAACTGGACGAGGCGATCGTCAACTACGTGAAGCGCGAGGAGAAGTTGATGATCGGCTCGCAGACCGCGGAGGAGGTGAAGCTGGAGATCGGCTCCGCATACGAGCTGAAGGACGAACTCGAGGCCGAGATCCGCGGACGCGACATGATCAGCGGGCTTCCCAAGACCGTGGTGCTGTCGTCCCAGCAGGTCCGCGTCGCCCTTGAGGAGCCGGTCACGCAGATCGTCGATGCCGTGAAGGCAACCCTCGACCGCACGCCCCCCGAACTGGCCTCCGACATCATGGACCGCGGCATCGTCCTGGCCGGTGGCGGATCGTTGCTGGGCGGCCTGGACGACCGCCTGCGGGCGGAGACGGAGATGCCCATCCACCTGGCGGACAGCCCCCTCACCTGCGTGGCTGTCGGATCGGGCCGGTCGCTTGAGGAGTTCGAGGTGATGCGACGCGCATCACAGGGATCACGACGTGCGAGGCGCGGCCGGTACTGAGTGACCACGGCCCCGTCCCCGGCGCCCGCGGCGCCATCATGGCCTAGCGTGGGGACGCGGTCATCGCCGCCGCAGGAGGACCCGAGATTCCCCGACCGCCACGGAACGACCTCGAGAGGCGACGGACGCTGATCCGCCGGACCGTGGTCGGTGCCCTGGTTGCGACGTGCCTCATCATGTTTACCGTGTACTTCCGCGAGGGGGGCGACGGCCCGGCGCATGGCACGCAGCAGGTGGCGGGCAGCGTGGTCGCTCCCCTGCAGTCGGTGGGCAGCCGCGTGGTGCAGCCCTTCCGCGACGGCTGGGACTGGGTGACCGGGCTGTTCGATGCCCGCAGCGAGAATGAGCGCCTGCGTGAGGAGAACGCCGCGCTGCGCGCGAAGCTTTCCAACGCCACCGACCAGTCGGCTGAGGTCGCGCGCCTGCGCGGGCTGCTCCGGCTCACCGACGACGTCCCGTCCGGATACAGCCCGAAGATTGCATCCATCATCGGGCGCTCGCCCACCAACTGGTACTCGCGGGCCCGCCTGGACGTGGGCACGGGTGACGGCGTGGTGGTGAACAGCCCGGTGGTGGCCGCCGCCGCACCGGGGTCGGCGCTGGTCGGCCTCATCACGTCCGCGTCGGCGGGAAGCAGCGTGGTCACGTTCATCACCGACTCCTCCACCCGCGTGGGCGCGACCGTGGATGGCTCGGGCGGGGCGCTCGGGGTTCTGCGCCCCACCGTGGGTGGCCAGTTGATGATGGAGGGCGTGCCGCGTGAGTTCCGCGTGCGCGACGGGGCCGTGGTGCGCACCGCGGGGTTCGCCGCGGAGATGCGCCTGCCGTCGGTCTTCCCCCGCGGCATTCCCGTGGGGCAGGTCGCGGGCACGGGGTCGCGCGAGGTGGACACGTTCCGCACCATCCAGGTGACGCCGTACGTGGACGTACGCACGTTGTCGCAGGTGGCCGTGCTTGCGCCCACATCAGCTGCGGCCAAGCGCCGCGCCGAGGGGTGAGGCCACGGTGGCCGATCCGGTGACCGGGGAGATCGAGCCCGCGCGACCGCTTCCGGTCGGGCGCATCCGCAGCCTTCCGCGCCGACCCGACCACCTCGGGCGCGTGGCCGCGATGGCGGCGGTGGCCGTGCTGCTGCAGGTCACGCTCATGCCCTACCTGACGGTGTCGGACGGGGCGCCGGACATCTGCGTCGCGGTGGTCGTCATCATCGCCGTGCTGCGCGGATCCTTCGTGGGCGCGGTCACCGGCTTCGCCTGTGGGCTGCTGGTGGAGCTCACCACCCCCGTGGGAACGCTGGGCGTGCTGGCACTGCTGTACCTCGCCGCGGGCTACTGGTGCGGACGCTTCGTCGACCGGCCCGAGGCGGAGAGCCTCGGCCTTCCGATGGTGCTCGTGCTGGCTGCGAGCGCCTTCGTACAGGTGGGGTACGCGGTCTTCCAGGTGCTCCTCGGCACGGAGATCGACGTGTCGGCGGTGGCCGTGCGCATGATCGTTCCGGGCATCGTGCTCACCGCGCTCGTGGCGATACCCGTGTTGTTCGTCGCGCGGCGACTGCTCGGGGCCCCGGTGGACGTGGAACCGGGGATGCTCAGGTCGTGAGCACACTCACGCCCCGACCACCCGATCTCCCGCCGGGGGACCGCCCGCGCCCGCGCCGCCGCCGCCCGCCCCGGTCGGTGCTGCGCATGACCTCCTTCGCCGCCCTGGCGCTGCTGCTGTTCGGCGTGCTGATTGCCCGGCTGTGGTTCCTGCAGGTCATCGGCGGCGGCGAGTACCAGGAGCGGGCCGAGGCCAACCGGCTCCGCACGGTCATCACCGAGGCCCCCCGCGGTGCGATCACCGACCGCAACGGCAAGGCGCTCGTCACCAGTCGCGAGGTGCTCAACCTTGTCGCCGAGCCGCAGCAGGTGGGCGGCGCACGCAGCACCGGCGCGCTGCGGCGGCTGTCGGTGGCACTCGGCCACCCGCCCGGCTACTTCGCCGCGAAGGTCCGGAAGGCTCAGGAGGCGCGCCCCTTCGAGCCGGTGGTGCTGGAGGAGGAGACCGGCCCCGAGTTGCAGGCCTACGTGGAGGAGCGCGCATCGCAACTGCCGGGCATCAGCCTGCGCGCAGCCTATGTGCGCGATTACCCGCAGGGGTCCATCGCGGCCCACGTGCTGGGCTACACGGGCCCCATCCCGGCGGAGCAGGAGGAGAAGTACGCCGACCGCGGCTACGTGGGGAACGAGACCGTGGGGCGCGCTGGCATCGAGGCGCAGTACGAGCAGTACCTGCGTGGCATCGATGGTCGTGAGCAGGTGGAGGTGGATGCCCGTGGCCAGGTGGTGGGCCGCGGAGTGCTGTCGCGCACGCCGGCGCAGCCGGGCGAGACGCTGCGCCTGTCGATCGACCTGAAGGTCCAGAAGGCGCTGGAGGCGGCGCTGCGGGAAGAGGTACGGGGATCGGGCGTGTCCACCGGCGCCGCGGGAGTGGCCCTCGACCCCCGCACCGGCGCGGTGCTGGCGCTGGCGTCGTACCCCACCTTCAACCCCGATGTCTTCCAGTCCGGCACCCCGCGCGAGGTCCGGAGGGTGCTCACCGGCGCAGGACGGCCCCTACTGGATCGCGCCATCGCCGGCGAGTACCCGGCGGCCTCCACCTTCAAGGCCATCACAGCCGCCGCGGCGCTGGAGTCCGGCCTGTACACACCCGGTGAGTCGATCAACTCGCCCGGCTCGGTCACGCTGTACAAGACGCTCTTCCGGGGGTTCAACAACCTCGACCACGGCATCATCAATCTGGTCACCGCGCTCGAGGTGTCGAGCGATACGTTCTTCTACGAGCTCGCCGACCGCTCGTTCCGGCGCCAGGGATGGCCCTTCCAGGACTGGTCACGCAAGTTCGGGCTGGGTCGTCCCACAGGGCTCGACCTGACCGAGGGCGAGAGCGCCGGTCTGGTGCCGGACCTCGCGTACAAGCGGCGCACCTGCGATCGCGCCACCGATCCCATCAATTGCTCGTGGCGCCCGGGCGACTCGGTGAACATGTCGATCGGCCAGGGCAATGTGCTGGTCACGCCCATCCAGATGGCGGTGGCCTACGCGGCCATCGCGAACGGCGGCACGGTCGTCACCCCCACGCTGGGCCGCGCGGTGGTGGACCAGGACGGGCGCGTATTGCGCGACCTCGTGAGTGCGCGCGCCTCCCGGCCACTCGGCCTGAAAAAGGGAAACGCCGACATCATCCGCCGCGGGCTGCTTCGCGCGGCCAATGGCAATGGCGGTACCGGCACGCCGGTGTTCGGGGCGCTGCCCCGGTCCGCCCAGGTGGCGGGGAAGACGGGGACGGCCGAGAATCCCAGTGGTATCGACCACGCCTGGTACGTGGGCTACGCGCCCGCGGATGATCCGGAGATCGTGGTCGCCGTGGTGGTGGAGCGTGGCGGCCAGGGCGCGAACGCCGCGGCGCCCGCGGTATGCCGCGCCATGAGTGCCTACCTGGGCTTCGGTGCCGCCCGCTGCGGTACCGGGGCGAAGGTCAACTGATGGCGACCCTGCCGGGGCAGGTGCCCACGCGTCCGGCGCGTGCCCGCGCCCAGTCGGCGCTCACGGGCATCGACTGGTGGCTGCTGGGCGCCGCACTCGCGGTGTCGGGCTTCGGCGTGTACGTGGTGAAGGTGGCCACCGAGGGCGACGTGCCCGGGGATCCCGGGTACTTCTTCACGCGCCAGGTCGCCTATGCGCTCATCGGCCTCGTGGCCCTGTTCTTCGTGCTGCGGCTCGACCTCGAGCGGCTGTCGCGCTACGTGTGGACCCTCTACGCCATCCTCGTGGCATCGGTCGGCGTGGTGCTGGTGCTCGGCTCGTCGGCCAGGGGATCCACGCGCTGGATCGAGTTCGGCCCCATACGCCTGCAGCCATCCGAGCTCGGCAAGGTGGTCATCGCGTTCGTCATCGCCGTCGTTGTGGTGGAACGCATCAAGTCGATGGACTCCGCACGCCTGTCGCTGCTGGTGGCGGGCGTCACGGCACTGCCCGCGGGCATCGTGTTCCTGCAGCCCGACCTCGGCACGGCGCTGGTATACGCCGCCATCGCGCTGGCCATCCTGTGGGTGGCGGGGCAGCCGATCACGCACTTCATCCTGTTCGGCACCGTGGTGGTGGGTGCGGCCGTCCTGGTCCTGTACCTAATGCCCGCACTCGGCGTGAACGTGCTGCAGCCATACCAGGTGGACCGCCTCACCTCGTTCGTGGACTCGGGCGCCGACCGGTCGGCCACGGGCTACCAGCTGGAGCAGAGCAAGGTGGCCATCGGGTCGGGCGGGGCCTTCGGCAAGGGGCCCTCCGGCGCCACCCAGACCATCAACGATTTCCTGCCCGAGCACCACACCGACTTCATCTTCGCCGTCGTGGCCGAGATGTTCGGGTTCCTCGGTGCCGGGCTGCTGATCGCCGTGTACCTGATCATCATCTGGCGGGCCATCGTCATCATGCGCGGTGCACCCACCGAACTGGAGCGCCTGCTGGCCGCGGGCATCACCGCGATGTTCGCGTTCGAGGTGTTCGTTAACATCGGGATGAACGTGGGGATCATGCCGATCACCGGAATTCCGCTGCCATTCATGTCGTACGGCGGGAGCCACACACTCACCAACCTGGTCGCCGTCGGCGTGCTCCTCGGCATCGCCCGGCGCTCGCGCCTGCCAGACCCCCGGGGCGCGTAGGCGTGGGGGCGCTGGTCAGCCTTGCGCGGCGGGTGAACACCTTTGCCCGCGATACCCGCACCCAGCACGAGACCTCGCTGGAGGGCGGCACCATCACGGTGCTGCCGGGCGATCCCATGCTCGCCGGGGCCATCGCCGATCTGGTGGGTGCGCCCGTGGCCGAGCGGCCCGGTGCCGACCTCGTGGTGATCCCGTTGGGCCCCCACGACGATGCCCGTGCCGCGGCCCGCGAAGTGGCGGCGCGCGCGCGGCAGGACCGGCGCAGCCTGGTGGCGGTCATCGGTCCCGTGGCGGCCCGTGCACGGCGCGAGGCCGAGCTGCTGGCCGAGCCCGACGTCACCATCGGCGACCTGGCGTTCGCCACCGGCGTCGGCAGCCCCGATGAGGCCCGGCCCATCATCGACGGCATCATCCGCGCGCTGGGCGTGCACAAGGTGCCCGCCGCACGTCGCTATCCGCTGCTGCGCGAGCCCGTGCGCCGCAGCATCGTGTCCGCCGCCGCCCGCGAGTCCGCGGTCGCCGGCGCGCTCAACTGGTTCCCGGGCGCCTCGGCCGCGCAGGTGGCCATGGTCGTCCGCACCGGCTCGGCGGAGGGGCATCAGCTCGATGCCCGCCGCGTGCCGGAGATCGCCGCTGCCGTGGGCAGCGGACTCGCACTGGCCGCCGTCGCCCGCGGCGCGTCACGCGTCATCCCCGGCCCCCGGTGGATGGTGCGCGGCGCGGTCGCCTGGGCATCCACGGTGGCACTCGCCGCGGCAACCCAGCGCATCTCGCATCAGATGGGGGAGGACCACCTCCCCGCTGATCCGCGGGGCGCGCTGCAGTCGCTGCTCGCCCGCGCCCGACGGCGGCGCAAGGAGAAGAACTGATCAAGCAGATCCTGGTTTCCGTTGATCGCGCCGAGACGCGCGTGGCCATCGTGGAGGACGGCCGCGTCGCGGAGGTGCAGATCGAGAGGCGTGGCAAGAGCTCCGTGGTGGGCCACATCTGGAAGGGCCGGGTGGAATCGGTGCTTGCCGGGATGGAGGCCTCGTTCATCGAGGTCGGCATCGGCAAGAACGGGTTCCTCCACGTGGACGATGTCGTCGCCAAGGGCGTGCCCAAGCGCAAGAGGCTCATCGCCGATCTCCTGAAGAAGGGGGATGAGGTGATCGTGCAGGCCGTCAAGGACCCCATGGGCACCAAGGGTGCGCGGCTCACCATGCAGCTCTCGCTGGCGGGCCGCTTCCTCGTGTACGTGCCGTTTGGCGACGGCATCGGCATCAGCAAGCGCCTGGACGACGACGAGCGCCACCGCCTGCGCGACATCTGCAAGGGCCTTCCCACCGATGGCGGGGGCGTCATCGTGCGCACCGCCGCCGCCGGGGCGTCGGCGTCCGAGCTCGCGCGCGACCTGGCATCGCTCAACCTGCTGTGGAAGGCCATCCGCGAGCGCGCGGACAAGGTGCAGGGGCCGTCGCTGCTCTACAGCGAGGCCGATTCCTCCCTGAAGGTCATCCGCGACATCCTCAACGAGACGGTGGACGAGGTGATCGTCGATGACGCCCGCCAGCACGAGCGCATCGTCGGCTTCCTGCGCCGCACATCGCCCGAGCTCGCCGAGCGCGTGCGCCTGTGGGACGGCGACGGATCGCTGATGGAGGGGCACGGGGTGGAGGCGGCCATCCGCTCCACGCTCAGCAGGCGCGTGCCGCTGGCCTCGGGAGGGTCACTGGTCATCGATGACACCGAGGCCATGACGGTGGTGGATGTCAACTCCGGTAAGAACGTCGGCCGGGGCAACACGCAGCTCGAGGCCACCATCACCCGCACCAACCTGGAGGCGGCCGAAGAGGTCGTGCGCCAGCTGCGGCTCCGCGACATCGGCGGCATCATCGTCATCGACTTCATCGACATGGACGACGCCAAGAACCGGCGTGCGGTCACCACGGCGCTGAATGACGCCCTCGCGAAGGACCGCAGCCGCACGTTCGTCGTGGAGATCTCGCCGCTCGGCCTGGTGCAGATGACGCGCCAGAACATCAGCGACGGCGTGCGCGAGATCATGACGCAGGCGTGCCCCACCTGCGGGGGACAGGGCTTCGTGGTCAGCCCCGAGACGCACGCCATCGACGCCGAACGTCAGATCCGTCTGCTGCTCGCCGGCGCGGACGGCGAGGCGCACGCCGTGGCCGTGCATCCCGAGGTGGCCGACTACCTGCAGGGCGATGACGGCGCCCCCCTCGCCGAGATGGAGGAGGATCTGGGGGTCACCATCGCGCTGGAGCGGGACCCGTCGATGGCCCCGGGAAGCGCCCGCCTTGGCGGGGCCGGGGCATCCACGCGCCGTCGCCGGTCCGGGGGGCGCAGCCGCTCGCGCACCGGGGCAGAGGCCGGGGCGGGCTAGGCGCGCCGCAGAACGTGGCGCCGCACGGGGGGTTTCGCTACTGTCCCCGATCGCGTCCGGAGCCGGACGCCCCGTCGTACGTGGAGAAGAACGTTGGCTGATTACGCCGTCATCGCCCTCGGGGGCAAGCAATACCGGGTACGCGAGGGAGAGCGCATCGTCGTCGATCGCGTCCCCGCCGAGCCGGGCGACACCATCTCGCCCGCGGTCATCGCGACCGGCGGCGCGGAGGGCATCAGCGATGGCGGATCGGTGACCGCCGAGGTCGAGGAGCACGTGCTCGGCCCGAAGATCACCGTCTTCACCTACCGCGCGAAGAAGGACAGCAAGCGCAAGATGGGTCACCGCTCCCGCCTGTCGCGGGTGCGCATCACCGGGATCGGGGGCTAGGGATGGCGCATAAGAAGGGTGGCGGCTCCAGCCGCAACGGCCGTGATTCCAACTCCAAGCGCCTCGGCGTGAAGGTGTTCGCCGGGCAGGTGGTGCCCGCGGGCTCCATCATCGTGCGCCAGCGCGGCACGGTGTTCACGCCGGGCAACGGCACCGGGCTCGGTCGCGACCACACGATCTTCGCCACCGTCGCCGGTCGCGTGGAGTTCAGCAACGGCAACAAGGGTCGCCGCGTCTCGGTGCACCCCGTGGAGGCCCCGGCCGGCTGAGCCGGGTCGGGGCGTACGCGCCCCGCACCGTGTCATTCACCGACCGGGTCCAGATCCACGTCCAGGCAGGACGCGGGGGCCACGGCTGCCTGTCGTTCCGCCGTGAGGCCCACACGCCGCGGGGTGGTCCCGACGGTGGCAATGGCGGCCGGGGTGGCGACGTCGTCCTCGTGGCCGACGAGCAGGTGACCGACCTCACGCCGTTCCGCACCCGCGTGCACCACAAGGCGCCGGTCGGCGGGGCGGGCGAGGGGCGGAACCGCCACGGACGGAACGGCGAGGACCTCCGGGTGCACGTTCCCCCGGGCACGCGCGTGCTGCGCGATGGCCACGAGGTGGCCATGCTGGCCGAGCCGGGCGAGGCGGTGACCGTGGCGCGCGGTGGCGAGGGAGGCGTGGGCAACCGCGCGTTCCGGTCGTCGCGCCACCGTGCCCCGCGCGTCACCATCCCCGGGGAGGACGGTGAGGAGGCCTGGCTGTCGCTGGAGATGCGGCTGCCCGTGGCGGTGGCCATCATCGGCCTGCCCAACGCGGGCAAGACCGCGCTGCTCAATGCGCTGACCGGGGCATCGGCCACCGTCGCGCCCTATCCGCACACCACCAATGAGCCGGCACTCGGACCCCTGCAGGATGACTACGGGGTGATCCACCTGGTGGCCGACCTCCCGGGCGTCGCCGCCGACGGCAGCGAACGGCGTGGGGCCGCGCTGGGGCAGCTGGAGCGCGCGTCGGTGGTGCTGCAGTGCCTCGATTCCGCGGACCCCGAGGAGCCCGCGGCCCGACTTGCCAGGGTGCGGGACGCCGTGGCCGCGTACATGCCCGATGGTGCGCGCCAGGTGGTGGTGGCCACCAAGTGCGATCTGGCCCCGGCGCCGCCGCAGGCCGACATCGCCACCTCCGCGGAGACGGGGGAGGGGATCGCGGCCCTGCGCGACGAACTCCTCGGGTGGCTGTCATGAGCGACGTCATCGTGATCAAGGTGGGATCGTCCACCCTCGTGGATGAGGCCGGAGGCCTGCGCGAGGACGTCCTCGCGCGCCGCGTAGCCGAGGTGGCCGGGCTGCGCGCCCAGGGTCTCCATCCCGTGCTGGTGTCCAGCGGGGCGATCGCCTGCGGAATCGGCACCCTCGGATTCTCCCGGCGCCCCGATGCGCTCCCCGACATGCAGGCGGCATCGGCGGTGGGGCAGGGCGCCCTCTTCGCGCGATATATCGCCGAGTTCGGGCGGCACGGGGCGGTACCGGGCCAGGTGCTGCTCACCTCCGCCGACCTCGAGCGCCGGTCGTCCTACCTGAACGCGCGGAACACCCTTGAGCGGCTGGTGGCGCTGGGTGCCATCCCCGTGATCAACGAGAACGACACCACTGCGACCGACGAGTTGACCTTCGGTGACAACGACGTCCTCGCCGCGCAGGTGGCGATCCTGCTGCGTGCCCGCATGCTGCTGCTGCTCACCGACCGCGAGGGGCTCTTCGCCCCCGGGCCGGACGGCCCCTCGCTCATCCATGAGGTGCCGGCGGGGACGGCTCCCGGCGACATCCGCCTGGCCGACCTGCCCGGCTCGGGACGCGGTACGGGCGGCATCGCGAGCAAGCTCGCAGCCGCGGCGATGGCCACCGGCAGCGGTGCCGCCTGCGTGATCGCCAGTGGGGAGGCGGATGGGGTGATCCCCGCTGCCGTGGCCGGCACGGCGGTGGGTACCCGGTTCGCGCCCGCCGACCGGGCCGAGGGCGCCTTCAAGCTGTGGCTGCGCCATGCCAAGGCCGCGCAGGGCCGCGTGGTCGTGGATGCGGGGGCGGTGCGCGCGCTTGTGGAGAAGGGCACATCGCTCCTGCCGGTCGGTGTGGTGTCGTGCGACGGCCTGTTCCCGGCCGGGGAGGCCGTGCTCGTGGTGGGGCCGGACGGGCGCGAGGTGGGCAAGGGGATCGCCGATCTCTCTGCCGATGAGATCCGCGCGGTGCGCGGCATGCGGTCGGAGGAGGCCCTGGGCCTGCTGTCGGGTGGCTCCGCCGAGGTGATCCACCGCGACCGGTTCGCGCCGGCCGTGCGCTAGCGTGCGCGCCCCATGAGCACCACGCACGCATCCCTCGATGAGCGCCTGGACACCGCACGTGCGGCGGGCCGGGCGCTTGCCCGGATGTCACCCGGCGCGAAGGCCGCCGCGCTGGAGGCCGTGGCCGCCGCGTTGATCGACCGCGCCGACGAGATCATCGCGATGAACGCCGATGACGTCCGCGATGCCCGGACCTCAGGTGCCCCTGCGGCGATGGTGGACCGGCTGCTGCTCGACGATGCCCGCCTGCAGTCGATGGCCGATGGCGTGCGTGCCGTCGCCGCGCTGCCGGATCCGGTGGGCGTCATCACCTCCGGCTGGCGCGTGGCCAACGGACTGGAGATCATCGAGGCGCGCGTCCCGCTCGGCGTGGTCGGGGTCATCTACGAGGGTCGCCCCAATGTCACCACCGACGCCGCAGCCCTGGCCCTGAAGAGCGGCAACGCCATCGTCCTGCGCGGCAGTCGCATCGCGGAGCGCTCCAACCGGATACTCGGGGAGGTCGTGGCCGCGGCGCTCTCGGATGCCGGCGTGCCCGGCGGGGCCGTCACGATGCTGGGCACCGACCGCGACGAGATGCTGCACCTCATCCAGGCCGAGGGGCGCGTCGACCTGGTCATCCCGCGTGGCGGCGAGGAACTGAAGGCCTACCTGCAGCAAAACGCACGCGTGCCGGTCATCTACGCCGCGTCGGGCAACTGCCATGTGTTCGTGGACGCCGATGCCGATCTGGAGGCTGCCCTGGCGATCGCCGTGAACGCCAAGGTGCAGCGGCCCGGGGTATGCAACGCCTGCGAGACGCTCCTGGTGCACCGCGATGTGGCCGCGGCATTCCTGCCGCGGGTTGCCGGTGCGCTGCTGGCCGAGGGCGTGGAGCTCCGGGTGTCGGAGGAGGTCCGGGGGCACCTGGGCGCCTTCGACGGCGACGTCGTCGACGCCACCGACCAGGACTTCGCCACGGAGTTCCTGGACCTCATCCTGTCGGTTGGGATCGTGGGCTCGGTGGACGAGGCCATCGACCACGTGAACCGCTTCGGGTCGGGGCACAGCGAGGCCATCATCACACGGTCGCTGGATGCCGCGCGGGCATTCCAGCAGGGCGTGGACTCGGCGGTGGTGTACGTGAACGCCTCCACGCGCTTCACGGATGGCGGCGAGTTCGGCATGGGGGCTGAGATCGGCATCTCCACGCAGAAGCTCCACGCGCGCGGCCCCATCGGGCTGTCGGACCTCACCACCGTGAAGTACCTCGTGAACGGCACCGGCCAGATCCGCTGACCCATGCGCATCGGGGTGCTGGGCGGCAGCTTCGATCCGCCGCATGAGGGTCATATCGCCCTGGCGCGGGCCGCGGCCCGGCAACTGGCCCTCGATCGCGTGCTGCTGCTCCCGGCATGGGAGGCCCCACACAAGCCCGGCGGGCCCAGCATGGACCCGGCATTCCGCGTGGCCCTGGTGCGGGCGGCCGTGGCGGATGACCCCGTGCTCGGCGTGAGCACCATCGAGATCGACCGGCGGGGCACCTCGTACACCGCTGAGACGCTGGAGCAGCTTTCCGGCGAGAACCCGGGCGCCGACCTGTGGTTCGTGATGGGTGCCGATCAACTGGAGGGGTTCGCGGGCTGGAGCCGGCCGGAGCGCATCGCCGGGATTGCGCGCCTGGCCGTGGCATGGCGGCCCGGCGCGGGTGACCCGGCCATGGAGGACCTTGCGGGCCCCGTCGCGGCCGGCCGCATCGACGTGGTGGACATGCCGGAGGTGCCCATCTCATCCACCGACGTGCGCGCCCGCTTGTCCCGCGGTGAGGCCCTCACGGGCCTGGTGCCGCCCGCCGTGGAGCAGATGTTGCGCGACGCCGCGCCGTCTTGATGCCCCCCGGGGGCACGGGTAGCCTGCACCCATCGCATCCTTCGATCGGGGAGACCCCGCGGACACCAGGGAACTCGCGCTCGGCGCCGCCGCCATCGCCTATGACAAGAAGGCGGAGGACATCGTGCTGCTCGACATGCGCGGCCTCGTGGACTACACGGACTTCCTCGTCATCTGCACGGGGCGGACGCCCCGGCAGGCGAAGTCCATCGCCGACGAGGTCCGGCACCGGTTGAAGAAGGACTTCGGCGTGACGCCCCGTCGCGTGGAGGGCGAGAAGGAGGGCGACTGGATCCTCATCGACGCCCTGGACATCGTGGTGCATGTGTTCACGCCCGAGGCGCGGGATTTCTACCGCCTCGACCGCCTGTGGCGGGAGGCGCCGCTGGAGCAGTTCGCGCCCTCTCCCGCCTGAGTCGCGGGGTGTCTATACTGCGCCCGGCCCGGGGGATTAGCTCAGCTGGGAGAGCGCTACGCTGGCAGCGTAGAGGTCACCGGTTCGATCCCGGTATCCTCCACTTCACGGCCCCGCCCTGCGGGGCCGTCGTCGTTCCGGTTCCGGCAGGACCGTCCCGGTCAGGAGGCCCGACGCCTGTCGGGGTGGCCAGTAAGGTGCAGGAGTCCCTTCGGCTCCCATTCGAGGATTGACCTCGACCGATGCCTGACTTCGCACCGCGTTCGCACGCCGCCCGCACCCCCGCGGAAGAACGTGATTGGCTGCGGGCTGTTCTGGGTGTGCAGGCGGAACTGCAGGAACTGTTCATCCGTCACGGCGCGGATCGCACGTGGTGGGACGCCGCCCTGCGGAAGATCATCGGGCTGACCGGCAGCGCCTTCGGATTCCTGGGCCGCATCGAGCACGACTCCGACGGCACGCCGTTCCTGCACACGCTCGCCATCACGGACATTGCCTGGAACGAGTGGTCGCGGCAGGTGTTCGACGATTTCGCCAGTGACGGCCTGGAGTTCCGGAACCTGCAGTCGCTCTTCGGGGTCACGGTGGCGACGGGCGAGGTCGTGATCAGCGATTCTCCTGCAACGGACCCGCGCCGATGCGGCCTGCCGCCGGCGCACCCGCCGCTCGACGCGTATGTAGGCCTGCCACTGCGCGATGGCGATACGGCCGTCGGGATGGTGGGCCTCGCGAACGCGCCGGGCGGATACCGGGTGTCCCTCGAGGATGACCTCGGACCGGTGCTCTCGGTGGCCGCCGCGATGATCGCGCGTGACGCGGCGGAGCGTCGGGCCCGCGAGGCGTCTGCCACGGCGCGCGATCTCGAGGCTGCTCTCGCGGGTCTCACGCGTTCGGGGCGCGACCACGAGGTCGTCGACGACGCCGAGCGTGAGGTGCTGGCCGCGACCTCACTCGCCGACGCTGAGGCCGTTGTCCTTCGCGCTCTCGCCGGCCTGCTGCCCGGGGTGCAGGGGCAGGTGCTCGTGGCGGACTCCGCGGATCCTGCGCGCCTGGCGGCCGTCAGTGGTGCCGGCGGGGGCCTCGACCCGGCGCAGTGCCATGCACTTCGCAGTGGTCGCACCCACGTGAGCCTTCCCGGCCTTCGCGTGGGTTCGTGCGCTCATGTCGACCCGATGGTGGCCGCCACGATCTGCGTGCCGGTGGGGACCGACGAGGAGGTGTATGGCCTTGTGACCGCGGGCGTCAGGGAAATGGCGGATCAGGACGGCAGCGCACGGGTGGCGGAGGTGGCAAGAAGCCTCGAGCGGCTGGCGCGCGCCCTTGCACACGTGGCGCTGCGTGAGGACCTGGTATCGCGTGCGCTGCGCGACCCCCTGACGGGCCTGCCCAACCGTGATGCCCTGCTGCAGGACATCGAGCGGCGGCTCCGGCGCATCGAGGCCGCCGCACGCCCGGTCGGTGTGCTGCTCCTGGACCTCGACGACTTCAAGCAGGTCAACGACAATCTCGGCCACGTCGTGGGCGACCGCGTGCTGAAGGATGCCGCCGCGGCCCTCGCCGGTGGCGTGCGGGACGATGACGTGGTCGGCCGCATCGGCGGTGATGAGTTCGCCATCATCCTCGCGTCCGGTGATCCGGAGGTCATGCGCGCTGCCGCCGAGCGATTCATCGCCGCAATGTCCGGGGTGTCGCCCGCGGGCGGGCCCGCCGTCACCGCATCCGTGGGCGGCGTGCCGGTCGGGTGGGGCGATGTGTCGTGGGACGAGGCCTATGCGCGCGCGGATGAGCTGCTGTACGAGGCCAAGCGGGCCGGGAAGGGCCACGCCGTCATCGGCGACATGCTGGGGGTCCCGGACCAGCCCTGACGAGCGGGCTTGATCACGCGGCCAGCCGCGGGATGTCGGGGTCGTGCTCGGGCAGGCGGCGGGTCATCAGCAGGCCGCAGATGACAGCGGCCAGCAGGAACAGCCCGGCCGCCCACCAGAAGGCCGTGGTGTAGCCGTCCACCTGCGCCGCGGCCTGCGTGGCCGGGGAGCGCGGATCCGCGCTGGATGCCACGAACGCCGTGACGGCGCTGGCGAAGATGGTGCTGAGCAGCGCGGTGCCCACTGATCCGCCCACCTGCTGGGTGGTGTTGACCATGGCCGACGCCACGCCGGAGTCATGTGCCTCCACGCCCATGGTGCCCACCTCGAACGAGCAGGCGAACACCAGGCCCAGGCCGAGGCCCGTCACGAGCAGGCCGGGCAGCACGTGCGTGGCGTATGCCGTGGCCACGCCGATCTGCGTGAACAGCACCAGCCCCGCCATGCCCAGCAGCATCCCGAGCGTGACCGGCAGCCGCGGACCCGTGCGCGGCAGCACGATGGCCGTGGATGTCGTGGCCGTCACCATGATCGCGCCGATCATCGGAAGGAACGCCACGCCCGTCTTGATGGGCGAGTAGCCCAGCGTCGCCTGCAGGTAGTACGTGAGGAAGAGGAACACCCCGAACAACGCCGCCGATGCCAGTGCGAGCCCGATATAGGCACCGCCGCGGTTGCGGTCGAGGAGCACCCGCATGGGCAGCATGGGCCTGCTGCTGCCCACCTCGATCCAGACGAAGGCGGCGAGGAGGACAACGGAGGTCGACAGAAGGCCGATGGTGATGCCGGAGGTCCAGCCGTCGGTCTCGGCGCGCGAGAAGCCGTACACCAGGGCCAGCAGCCCGAGCACCGACGTGATAGTGCCGGGGATGTCCAGGCTTCCGCGCCCGCGCCCGGTGTGCACCAGCAGCACCACGGCGGCGATGGCCGCCGGGATGGCCAGGACCAGGTTCACCCACAGGCACCAGCGCCACGACAGGTACTCGGTGAGGATCCCGCCGAGCAGCAGCCCCAGCGCCCCGCCACCACCGGCGATGGCCCCGTAGATGCCGAAGGCCCTCCCGCGCTCCTTGGCGTCGGTGAACGTCGTCGTGAGCAGCGACAGGGCGGCCGGGGCCAGCAGCGCGCCGAACACGCCCTGCAGGGCGCGCGCGGTCACGAGGACCGTGAAGTCCTGCGCCAGGCCGCCGATGGCCGATGCCACGGCGAATCCGGCGAGCCCCCAGAAGAACACCCACTTGCGGCCCAGCAGGTCGCTGAGCCTGCCGCCGAACAGCAGCAGGCTGCCGAACGCCAGGGCGTAGGCCGTGATGATCCACTGGCGGTTGGAATCCGAGAAGCCCAGGTCGGCCTGGGCCGAGGGCAGGGCGATGTTCACGATGGTGGCGTCGAGCACCACCATGAGCTGCGCGATGCCGAGGACGACGAGGATGATCCAGCGGCGCTCGTGCATCTTCGGAGCGACGCCCGTGGTGCTGCCTGCCGTGGTCACCGCGGTCCTCCTGATCGGATCATCCGCGGGATCGCGGCCGCGGGACGATAGCGCCCGCGGCGGGGATGCGGGCCGCAAACGCGACGGGCCCCTCCGAGGAGGGGCCCGTCATCACCTGCAGTGACGCCCCGCGGGGCGTCATGGCTCAGAGCGCCTGCACCTGCTGCGCCTGGGGGCCCTTGGGGCCCTCACCGGCCACGAAGCTGACGCGCTGCCCCTCGTCGAGGGTGCGGTAGCCCGTCCCCTGGATCTCGGAGAAGTGCACGAACAGATCCTTGCCCCCATCATCGGGGGTGATGAAGCCGAATCCCTTCTCGGCGTTGAACCACTTGACGACGCCTTCCGGCACGTTGTCCACCTTGTTCGGCGAGGCTTGCCACTGCTCGTCGAACTTGGGTACCGACGGCCTGCACGTCCACGCATTTCGTACCCCACTCATCGGGGTCTACACAGAACGCTAGTCCGGGGTGCGGCTGCAGGCCCCCGGAGCGGTCCGGGTGTCACGGCTTGTCGCGCGTGCGTATGAAGGCCGTGAGGCCGAACGCCCCCACCGCGGACAGGCCCATGCGCCGGTAGAAGCCGTCGGCGTCACGCTCGGCAATGAGCACCTGGTGGTGGTACGTGGACATGGGGTAGTGCGTGAGGACCGCGCGGAGGAGGTCGCTGCCCACGCCGCGCCGCTGGTGATCCGGCAGCACGAGGATGTCGGCGATGTACACCGCGAAGGCGCCGTCGCTCATGGTGCGCACGAAGCCGACGACCTCGCCGTCCACCTCGGCCACAAGCGCCAGGTCGGCGCGCTGGAGGGCGATCATCAGGCGGTCCGGGTGCCGTGCGTGGCTCCAGCGATTGGCGCGGTACACGGCCAGGATGGCGTCGAAGTCCTGGTCGGGGTCGGCCTCGCGGACCGTCGTTGCCGAGCCGAGCGTTGTCAGCGGTGGTCGCCTTTCCGAATTGGTACTGTCGCCCGCCGATGACCCCACCGCCGAGCGAACTCCCGGAACGGTACGACCCGGCGGCGACGGAGGCCCGGTGGCAGTCCGCCTGGGACGCCGCGGGGGCCTTCCACGCGGAGCCCGTCGCCCGTGACGGCGAGCCCGCCCGGGTACCCGACGCCCCCAAGGCGTACGTGCTCGAGATGCTCCCGTACCCCTCGGGCGAGATCCACATGGGGCACGTGAAGAACTACACCATGGGCGACGTGGTGGCGCACCACCGCCGGCGCACGGGCCACGTGGTGTTTCACCCCATGGGGTACGACGCCTTCGGCCTGCCGGCCGAGAACGCGGCCATCCGCACGGGGGAGCCGCCTGCGGAGGTGACCGCCCGCAACATCGCCAGCATCCGGTCGCAGCTGCGCCGACTGGGCTTCTCGATCGACTGGGACACCGAGATCTCCACCGCGGACCCCGGGTACTACCGCTGGACGCAGTGGATCTTCCTGCGGTTCCTGGAGCGCGGCCTGGTGGAGCGCCGCGAGGCCGCGGTGAACTGGTGCCCCCGCGACCAGACCGTGCTGGCCAACGAGCAGGTGGTCGACGGCCTGTGCGAGCGCTGCAAGAGCCCGGTGGAACTGCGCCAGTTGCCCCAGTGGTTCCTGCGCATCACCGACTACGCCCAGGCGCTGCTGGACGACATGGACCTGTTGGATGACTGGCCCGAGCGCGTGCTGACCATGCAGCGCAACTGGATCGGCCGTTCGGTGGGCGCGCGCGTGGAGTTCCGCGTGGATGGCGACGACACCGTCATCCCGGTGTTCACCACCCGGCCCGACACCCTGCACGGCGCCACGTTCTTCTTGCTGGCACCGGAGCATCCGCTGGTGCCACGGCTGGTGGATGGCGCGGCCGAGCAGGACGCGGTGATGCAGTACGTGGGCACCGCCGCGCGCACCGCGGTGGCCGACCGCAGTTCCGCCGACCGCCCCAAGACCGGGGTGTTCACGGGGCGTCACGTGATCAACCCCGCCACCGGCGATCGCATCCCCGTCTGGGTGGCCGACTACGTGTTGATGGACTACGGCACCGGTGCGGTGATGGCCGTACCCGCGCACGACGAGCGCGACTTCGCCTTCGCGCGCGCTCATGGCCTGCCGGTGCGCCGGGTGATCGCCGCGGACGACGTGCCGGCCGACGCCCCGCTGGACGAGGCGTGGACCGGCCCGGGGCGCCTGGTGAACTCCGGCCCGCTGGACGGCATGTCGGTGGACGAGGCCAAGGACGCCATTTGCGCCGATCTGGCCGCCCGGGGCGAGGGGGAGGCCACCGTGGGGTACCGGCTGCGTGACTGGCTCATCTCGCGCCAGCGCTACTGGGGCGCGCCCATCCCGGTGGTGAACTGCGCGGAGTGCGGGGTGGTTCCCGTTCCCGACGACCAGCTGCCGGTGCTGCTGCCGCATGTGGAGGACTACGCGCCGCAGGGGCAGAGCCCGCTGGCCGCGGCGGAGGAGTGGGTGGCCACGCAGTGCCCGACGTGCGGTGGCCCGGCCCGCCGGGAGACCGACACCATGGACACCTTCGTGGATTCCTCCTGGTACTTCCTGCGCTACACGGCACCGCACTTCACCGGTGGCCCATTCGACCGCGAGATCGCCGACTACTGGCTGCCGGTTGATCAGTACATCGGCGGGGTGGAGCACGCGATCCTCCACCTGCTCTACGCTCGGTTCTTCACGAAGGTGCTGCACGACCTGGGGCTGGTGGGCACCCGCGAGCCGTTCGCACGGCTGTTCACCCAGGGGATGATCCACCACCAGGGCGCGAAGATGAGCAAGAGCCGCGGCAATGTGGTGCCGCCCGACGCCATCATCCAGCGATTCGGTGCCGACACCCTGCGCCTCTACATCCTGTTCATGGGTCCCGCGGCGGACGACGCCGAATGGTCCGACTCCGGCGTGGAGGGACAGCGCAGGTTCCTCGACCGGGTATGGCGGCTGGTGCGCGGGCTGCCCGGCAGCAGCGCGCCCGCGCGCCCCGCACCGGCCGACGTGCAGGATGACCCCGCGGCCGAAGCACTGGTGCGCAAGGCCGAGGCCACGGTGGAGAAGGTGAGCCAGGACATCGGCGAGCGGTTCTCCTTCCACACCGCCATCTCCGCCATCCAGGAACTGGTGAACCACGCCACTCGCGACATGTCGGAGGGCGCCCTGGCATCGCCCGCCGGCGAGATGGCCGCCTGGCACGCGGCCCGCACCACGGTGTCGTTGCTGTTCCCCTTCGCGCCGCACATCGCGTCGGAGTTGTGGGAGGCCATGGGCGGCGAGCGGCTGTGGCAGGAGCCCTGGCCCGAGCCCGACCCGACGTTCCTCGTGGCGCAGTCCGAGACGATCGTGTTCCAGGTGAACGGCAAGCTGCGCGACCGGGCGGATGTGGCCCCCGGGCTGCCCGATGATGAACTGGTGGCCATCGCGATGTCACTGCCCAAGGTGCAGGCGGCGCTCGGCGGGGCGGAGCCCGTGCGCCGCATCGTGGTGCCCGGCAAGCTGGTGAACCTGGTGGTTCCCGCGCAGTAGCACTGACGTGCGCGGACCGTGACGGCCCGCGCGCCTCCGGTTGATGGCGCGGGCATAGGGTGGGCGCATGGATCGCCTCCTCCCATGGCTGCGTCGCTCGGGGTGGTTGTACGGGCTGCTCGCCCTGGTGCTGGTGCTCATGGCGTGGCGATTCGCGGGTGGCGGGGGCTCCGGTGATGGCGCGGCAGCCCCCGCCACCCGGGTGACCAGGCGCCCGGATGCGCCCGCGATGACGCTGGTGCACGTGGCCGGCGCCGTGCGCCGCCCCGGCGTGTACCGGATGGGCGGGGACTCCCGGGTGATCCAGGCCGTGCGGATGGCCGGGGGGCCCACTGCTCGCGCCGACCTGTCGCGGCTGAACCTCGCGGCTCCCGTGTCCGACGGCCAGCAGGTGGTCATTCCCGTGCGTGCCGCTCCCGGGGCCGCGCAGGGGACCGCGGGAGCCGCGGGTGAGGGGTCCGGGCCGGTGAGCCTGTCATCGGCGACGGCCGCGCAACTGGAGACCCTCGATGGCGTGGGGCCGGCCCTTGCCGCGCGCATCATCGCCTGGCGCGATGCGCACGGGGGCTTCGCGTCGGTCGATCAGCTGGACGAGGTTCCGGGGATCGGCCCGGCACGCATGGAGGCGCTCCGCCCCCGCGTCGTGCCGTGACGCACCGCCTGCCGCTGGCAATGCCGGCGGCCCTGTGCGCCGGGCTGGTGGCGGGCGGCCGCGGGTGGATGGCCGGAAGCGCCGGTGGCGTCGTGCTGGCCGCGCTCGCCCTGCTGGCTGCGGTCGTTGGGCTGGCCGCCGTGCGCCGCGCCCGGCCGGGTGCGGCGACCCTGCTGATGCTGGTGGCAAGCCTGCTGGGCGGGTGGACGTGGGGCGCTGCGCGCGTGCAGGCAACGGCCCCGGAGCCCGTGACGCGTGCCGGTGCGGTGGAGGGCCTGGTGGCCGTCACGGGGTTCCCCACCCGGGGCGCGCGCGGGGTGCGGGTGCCGGTTCAGGTGGAACGCCTGTCGGGCCCCCGCGCTCCGCGTCCAGGCACCCGCCTCATCCTGGACCTCCCGGATGGCGCACGCACGCCGCCCATCGGCGCCGTGGTGCGCCTGTCGGGATCCGTGGGCCCCGCAGCCGGTGCCACCGCGCCGTCCTGGTGGCATGCGTGGCTGGCCCGCCAGCGCATCGCGCGGCGACTCCGCACGTCGCGGTGGGTCGCGGCCGACTGGCGGGACGGAGTTGCCGGGGCACGCGATGCCCTGCGGCGGTGGGCGCATGCCAATGCCGCCGCAGGGCTGTCGGGGGACCGGGCGGCGATGGTGAGTGGCATGGCGCTCGGCGGAGGCGAGGGGCTGTCACCGCGTGCCAAGACGGCAATGCGCGACTCCGGCCTATGGCACCTGCTGGCGGTAAGTGGCCAGAACGTGGCCGTGATCGGGATCGGCGTGGTCGCCGTGCTCGGGGCGGCGGGCGCCCCGCGCCGTGGCCGCACCGCCGTGGCGGGGCTGGCCATGCTGGCCTACTGCCTGGCCTGCGATGGCGGTGCATCGGTGATGCGGGCCGGGCTGATGGGGGCCATCGGCGTGGCAGCCGACCTCCGGGGAGGGCGCCGTGCGCCGTGGAATGCGCTGGTGCTGTCCCTGGCGGTGATGCTGGCCCTCGACCCGCTGAGCATCGGTGACCCGGGCCTGCAGTTGTCGTTCGCGGCGGTGGCCGGGCTGTTCGCGGTGGCGCCCCCGCTCGCGCAGTGGCTGCGCGGCGTGCTGCCCGGGCGGGGGCCGACCTGGCGGCGCAGTCGGCGGGTGCGGGCCTGGCCACGGCGCCGGTGCTGGCTCTGGGGTTCGGCAGCCTGCCGGTGGCGGGCCTCGTGGCCAACCTGGTGGCGGTGCCCATCGCGGGCCCCGTGGTGGTGCTGGCCATGGTGGGGGCGGTGGGCCACTGGGTGTGGGCGCCCCTGGGCGTGGTGCTGTCGTGGGCGGCAGCAGCGGGGGCGTCGGTGATCCTGGGGGTCGCGGCCATCGCCGCCGCACTGCCCGGGGCCGTGCAGCGCGTGCCTGCGTGGGGGGCGGTTCCCCTGGCCCTGCTGGCGGCGGCACCGCCTGCGGCGTGGTGGTGGCTGAGGAGGCTCCCGCCGCCATCGGCCGGCGCGCACCGGCGTCCATGGAGGCCATGGGTGCGGCGTGGCCTGGCGGCGGCGGGGGCCGCGGCGATTGCGGTGCTGCTGCCCGGTGCGCTGCCCGGATGCGGGGGCGCGCAGCCGGCCGACGGGCCCGCGGTGCGGATGCTGGACGTGGGGCAGGGGGCCGCCATCGCCCTGCGCGACGGGCGCCGGGTGCCGGTGCTGTTCGACGCCGGGCCGCCGGGGCAGCCGACTCCGGTGGTGGATGCGCTGGACCGCATGGGGGCGGACTCCGTGGGCGCCCTGGTGATCAGCCATGCCGCCCGGGACCACCTGGGCGGCGCGATCGCGGTGATGGATCGGCTGCCCCTGCGCGCCGTGGTGCTGCCGCAGGCGGACCGGTTCGACCCCGCCCTGATGGCCGTGGCACGCCATGCCCGTGCACGCGATGTCGACGTGCAGTGGGCCATGCGGGGTACGCAGGTGGACGCCGGTCCGTGGCGGGTACGGGTGATCGGTCCCACCCCGGCCATGGAACGTGCAGGCGACGCCAACCTGAGGTCGCTGGTGCTGCACGTGACGGCCCCGGGCATCTCCGCAGTGCTCCCTGCGGATGCGGAGTCGCCGGCGCTCGCGGGCGTGGACCTGCCGCGCTCGGACGTGCTGCAGGTGGGCCATCACGGCTCGGCGGATCCCGGCCTGCACGGCGTACTGGAACGGGTGCGGCCGGGCGTCACGCTGGTGTCCGCGGGGCGCGGCAACCCGTACGGCCATCCGCGGCCATCCGTGCTGGGCGCCATCGCGGCCTCGGGGGCCGCGGCGCTGCGCACCGATCGCGGAGGCGACATCGACGTGCGCCCGGGCCCATCGGGGATCGTCGTGTCACGCGGGTAGCCTTGCGGCATGTCGCGGACCGAGCCACTGAAGCCCGTCTACTGGATTCACGGCGAGGACCGCGCCAAGGTGGACACCGCCGTGCGCCGTCTGGCATCGCGCGTGGAGGCCGAGGGCGGGATGCCCGCCGAGAGGTTCGAGGGCACCGAGGTGACGGCGGGTGAGGTGCGCGCCGCATGCGAGGCGCTGTCATTCGGTGGTACCCGGCTGGTGCTGGTGCGCCGGGCCGACCAGTGGAAGGCCGCCGACGTCGAGCCGCTCATCGAGTACCTGGCCGACCCGGTGCCCACCACGTGCCTGGCGCTGGTGGGCGAGGGCGGACCCACCCCGCGGATGCTCGCGGCCGTCGAGGCAGTGGGGCAGGTGCTGACCTACGGACCCCCGCCGGCGACACGCGGCAACGAGAAGGCCCGCGCGGCGTGGTTCCGGGAGTTCGTGCAGGCAGAGGTGCGAAAGCGCGGTGGCACGATCCGCGCGGCGCTGGCCGATGAGGTGGTGCGACGCGCCGGGCGCGCCGGCACCGACGCCGGGCACCTGGCGAACGAGGCCGCCAAGCTGGCGCTGGCCGCGGGTGACGGCCCGGTGGAGCCCGCGCATGTGGAGGCCCTGGTGATCGCCGACCCCGAGGCCCGTGCGTTCCTGCTGGGCGATCTGATCGTGGCCGGGGACTCCCGCGCGGCGCAGGACCTGCTGGCCGACCTTGCCGCGGGCAGCGACACCACCGAGCCCATCGTGATCCAGCGCATGCTGGCGCGGCACTTCCGCGGCATCGCCGTAGCCCAGTCGCCCGGGGCTTCCCCGGGGGACGTGGAGCGGATCACGGGCCTGAAGGGCTACCCGGCGACGAAGGCGATGGACCACGCCCGTACCGCCGCGCCCGGGGCGGGGGAGTGGTGCGTGGCGCGCCTGGCCGACCTGGAGATCGACCTGCGCGTGTCGGCACTTGCCTCCCTTGGCTCATCGCGGGGCGATGGCGGCAGGCTCGTGCTGGAGATGGGGGTGCGCGACCTGATCGCGGCCTGTCGTGGCCGCGGAGGGCAGCCGGTCCGCTAGGCGGCCGATTGGGCGACCAGCCGGGCTACGCGGGCCTTGCGGCGGGACGCGGTGTTCTTGTGCAGCGCGCCGTTGGCGGCCGCGCGGTCGATGGTCTTGACCATCTCGGCGGCCTGCTCGGGCGTGATGGCCTCCCCGGCATCGGCGGCAGCGGAAAGGCGCTTCATCCCGCTGCGCACAGTGGAGCGGTAGCGGATGTTGGTGTCCCTCTGCTTCAGGGAACGGCGGTTGCGCTTCTTCTGCTGCTTGATGTTGGCCACGCGGGATTCTCCGATTGCGGTAGGTCGGCCGAGTATCGTAGCAACGGATGACCTGGGCGACGCGGCGAGCGTGACGGACACGGGCAACGGCGCGGGCCGACGGCCCGCCCGCGGGCTGGGACGATCCACGGCCCTGTTCTCGTTCTGGACGGCCGTCAGCCGCGTTGCCGGGTTGCTGCGGGAGATCCTCGCGGCGGCGCTCTTCGGCACCGTCGGCGCCATCAACGCCTTCGTCATCGCGTTCCAGGTGCCCAACCTGCTGCGCAGCCTGGTGGCGGACTCCGCCATTTCGGCGGCGATGGTGCCCATATACACGCAGTTGCAGGAGGAGGGCCGGCCCCGCGACGCGCGCCGCCTGGTGGGTGCGCTCGCCGGGGTGATCACACTCGGCCTCGGCCTCATCACCCTCCTGGCGATCGTCATCGCCCCGTGGATGATGCCGCTGTTCGCGCCCGGCCTCGACCCGGGCCTGCAGGACGACGTCGTGTGGCTTGCGCAGTTGATGTTCCCGATCGTGCCGCTGCTGGGGCTCACCGGCATCGTGTCGGGGGTGCTGCAGGCCGAGGGACGGTTCACGCCCACGGCCTTCGTGCCGGTGCTGTGGAACGCGGTGATCATCATCGCGCTGGGGGTCTTCGCCCCGTTCGCCCCCGAGGACAACCGCATCTGGATCTACGCGCTGGGCATCCTCGCGGGGACCCTCGCCCAGTTGCTGTACCTGCTGCCGCACCTGCGCGGGCTGGGTCCGTTCCCGCTGTCGGTGGGCCTGGGCAACCGCCTCGTGCGCCGCGTGCTGGTGCTGATGCTGCCGGTGACCGTGGGCCTGGGGCTCATCAACATCAACGCGGTGGTGGACGGCATCTTCGCCACCCTGGTGAGCGAGCAGGCCGTGCGCGCCATCGATGCGGCGTTCCGCCTGTACATCCTGCCGCAGGGCGTGTTCAGCGTGGCCATCGCCACGGTGCTGTTCCCCACGATCTCGCTAATGGCGGCCAACCGCGACTTCCCGGGGCTGCGCGATTCGGTGGCATCGGGGCTACGGCAGATCTTCTTCCTGCTGCTGCCGGCCTCGGCCTTCCTGATGGTGCTGGCCGAGCCGGTGGTGCGGCTGGTCTACCAGCGCGGGGCGTTCGACGCGTACTCGACCCTGCTCACCTCAGAGGCCCTGTTCTTCTTCACGATCGGCCTGGTGTTCAACGGGGCCAGCCTGCTGCTGATCCGGGCGTTCTTCAGTCTTCAGCAGCCCTGGCTCCCCACCGCGGTGGCGGGCATCGGTGTGGTGCTGAACGCGGTGCTCGACGCCCTCCTGTACCAGCCGATGGGCGTGGGCGGCATCCCGCTCGCGACGTCCATCACCAGCCTCGCGACGTTCCTCGTGCTCCTCTACTACCTCAGCGATCGCACGGGCGGGCTTGACCTGCGCTTCGTGGCCGAGGGGTTCGTGCAGGCGCTGCTCGCCGCGGTCGCCGCGGGCCTCCTGGCGTGGCTCACCTGGCGCGTGCTCGACGATGCGCTGGGCCGGTCGCTGATCGCGCAGATGGTGTCGGTGGGGGCCGCTGCCGCGGCCACGGTGCTGGCCATCGTCGCCGCCGCACGCGCCATGAACATGCCGGAGATGACGGCGATCGTGCGCGTGCTGAGCCGCCGTCGCGGACTGCGATAGGGTCGCGCGCGTGGACCAGTCGCATATCCGGAACTTCTCGATCATCGCCCACATCGATCACGGGAAGTCGACCCTCGCGGATCGCATCCTGCAGATCACCGGCGCCGTGAGCGAGCGGGAGATGCGCGAGCAGGTGCTCGACTCGATGGAGCTGGAGCGCGAGCGCGGCATCACCATCAAGGCCCAGGCCGTGCGCGTGATGTACACGGCCGACGATGGTGAGACCTATCAGCTGAACCTGATCGACACGCCGGGCCACGTGGACTTCTCGTACGAGGTGTCGCGCAGCCTCGCGGCCTGCGAGGGCGCGCTGCTGGTGGTGGACGCCAGCCAGGGTATCGAGGCCCAGACGCTGGCCAACGCCTACCTGGCCATCGAGGGCGACCTCGAGCTGGTGCCGGTGCTGAACAAGATCGACCTGCCCGCCGCCGACCCCGACCTTCACGCGCGCGCGCTGGCCGACCTGATCGGCGACGACCCCGATCAGGTGCTGCGCATCTCGGCGAAGACCGGGCAGGGGGTGAAGGAGGTCCTCGAGGCCATCGTCACCCGCATGCCCCCGCCCGCCGGGGACCCCGCGGCGCCGCTCCGGGCGCTGGTGTTCGACTCGGTGTACGACCAGTACCGGGGCGTCGTGGCGTTCGTGCGCGTGGTGGATGGCGAGATCCGGGCGGGCCAGCAGGTGCGCGCGATGGCCACCGCATCGGACTTCGCGGCCGAGGAGGTGGGCGTGATGTCACCCGTCATGACCCCCATCGGGCACCTGTCCGCGGGGGAGAGCGGGTACGTGGTGACCGGCCTCAAGAGCCTGGTGGACCTGCGCGTGGGCGACACGCTCACTCTGGCGGGCTCGTCGGCCGAGGCGCCACTGCCCGGGTACCGCGAGGCCAAGCCGATGGTGTTCTGCGGGCTGTTCCCGGTGGACTCCGACGAGTACCCGGACCTCCGCGACGCGCTGGAGAAGCTCTCGCTGAACGACGCCTCGCTGGTATGGGAGCCCGAGACCTCGCAGGCGCTGGGCTTCGGGTTCCGGTGCGGGTTCCTGGGCCTGCTGCACATGGACATCATCCGCGAGCGCCTGGAGCGCGAGTACGACCTTGACCTCATCACCACGACCCCCAACGTGGAGTACGAGGTGACCACCACCGGCGGCGAGCTGCTGGAGGTGCGGTCCCCGGTGGACCTCCCGAGCCCCAACCACATCGAGCAGATCGAGGAGCCCTACGTGCGCTGCACCATGCTGGTGCCGCAGGACTTCGTGGGCGCCGTGATGGGGCTCTGCCAGGAGCGCCGGGGGTCGTTCGTGACCATGACGCCCATCGAGAACCGCCAGCAGGTGGTGTACGACATGCCGCTGGCGGAGATCGTGCTGGACTTCTACGACCAGCTGAAGTCGCGCACGCGCGGCTACGCCTCCCTGGACTACGAGATGATCGGCAACCGCGCGAGCCCGTTGGTGAAGCTGGACATCCTGCTGGCCGGAGAGCCCGTGGACGCGCTGTCGATGATCGTGCACCGCGACTCCGCGTACGCGCGCGGCAAGGGCCTGGTGGAGCGGTTGAAGGAGACGATCCCGCGCCAGATGTTCGAGGTGCCGGTGCAGGCCGCGATCGGCGGCAAGATCATCGCCCGTGAGACCGTCAAGGCGAAGCGCAAGGACGTGCTGGCCAAGTGCTACGGCGGCGACATCAGCCGCAAGCGCAAGCTCCTTGAGCGCCAGAAGGAGGGCAAGAAGCGCATGAAGCACGTGGGGAACGTGGAGGTGCCGCAGGAGGCCTTCCTCGCCGTGCTGCAGCTGGACGGGCAGTCGCAGCAGTGACGCCGGGCGATCCCGCGGGGGTCGCGCACCTGTACGTGCACCTGCCCTTCTGCGCGGCGCGGTGCGGCTACTGCGCGTTCGTGGTGGAGGTGGGGCGCGAGGACGCCCGCGACGCCTACCTCCAGGCCGTGCGCACCGAGATTCGGCGCGCGGACCACCTGCGTGGGCCGCTGGAGTCGGTGTACCTGGGCGGGGGGACGCCCACCCTCATGGGCGCGGGCCGCCTGCAGGTGCTGCTGGACGAGATCCGCCCGCGCTGCGCGCCCGGGGCCGAGGTGACCGTGGAGGCCAACCCCGAGACGGTGGACGCCGCCATGGTCGCCGCGCTGGCGGATGCCGGGGCCACCAGGGTGTCGCTGGGAGCGCAGTCCACCCGGGACCACCTGCTCGCGGCGCTCGATCGCCGGTGCGGGCCCGATCAGGTGCGCCGCGCGGTCGACGCCGTGCGCGCGGATGGACGCCTGCGTCTCTCAGTGGACCTGATGCTGGGCGTCCCGGGCCAGGACGGCGGCGACCTGGCAGCGGACCTCGAATGGGTGCTCGCGGTGCGGCCGGAGCACGTGTCGTGGTACGAGTTGGAGTTCAAGGAGGGCAGCGCCATTGCGCGCGCGGGCGCCGTTCCGCCGGATGAGGACCGGGCCGCCGACCTGTACGAGCAGGCCATCGCCGGCCTCGAGGGTGCCGGCTACCGCTGGTACGAACTTGCGAACTTCGCCCTGCCGGGGGCCGAGTGCCGCCACAGCCTGGCGTACTGGCGTGCGCGCGATTACGTGGGCGTGGGGGTGGGCGCGGTCAGCACCGTCGGCGCACGCCGGTGGCGCAATGCGCCCGGGCTCGACCGGTACATCGCCGCCCTCGG
>Ga0181574_10000297_pt1 | contig 45915 bp, 51 predicted proteins | sample 101ome_24_FD_145600 | JGI IMG/M metagenome (GOLD analysis project Ga0181574, IMG submission 145600) | Coastal salt marsh microbial communities from the Groves Creek Marsh, Skidaway Island, Georgia - 101410AT metaG (spades assembly) | ecosystem: Environmental > Aquatic > Marine > Intertidal zone... | reverse complement strand
AGGTAAAGATGCATTTGGTCGTGGTGTGACTGCTGCATTACGTGGTGGTAAAGCTGGTGCTTATATGTCAAAGAAAGCCAAAGAACGTTCTGATATGAATAAGAAGAACGATCCAGGTTCAGCAAAGAAAGGATATGCATTGAGTGTAACAGACAAAGCGAAGGCAATGAAAAAAGCTCGAAAGAAAGGTCTGAACCCCAAGCATCCTACTACTAACTATAAAAGAAAGTTGCCTGAAGAAGCACAAAAGAAAGATCATCAGACTATCAGCTACGTTACACACGGTGGTCAGAAAGGTAAAGTACAAGTACACAAAAACAATGCCTTTAAAGCACTGAATCATTATCGTAAGAATAATAAGAGTGCGCAGTTCGAATCTAAGATTGATCAACATCCAGAAGTTAAAGAAACACAAGTCGATGAAGTAATGTCATCACCGGCCCGAGCTGCACATCGTGGTATGTTTAAAGCTGCATTGGGTAAAGCGCAAGATCAAAACGCTCAGAAAGATAGATTAGCAAGGCTAAAGAAAAAGGGCTGGGTTAAAAATGATCGTGGTGGTATGTCTAAAGTATCTGAAGATATGTTAGATGAAGATGTGACAACTGCACTCAAGAAAAAGTCTGCTAAGTCTGGTATTTCTGTAAGTACATTACGTAAAGTATATAATCGTGGTGTAGCTGCATGGCGTACTGGCCACAGGCCTGGTACTACTCCATCGCAGTGGGGTATGGCACGCGTGAATAGTTATATCACTAAGGGTAAGGGTACTTATCATGGTGCAGATAAAGATTTACGAGAAGACGTTGAGCGTCATGCTGATGTTAAAATGGTAAAGACAAAAACACCCGACGGCCGACCAATTTGGAAAAAGCAAAGAAAAGAAACTGAAGTAAGTAAGCACAATGAAGGTGTTGACTATCATCATATTGACGATATTGAAATTGCTATTGGCGAGTTTGTTGGAATTGAAAAATTACAAGAAGCTTTAAATCGTTTGCAACAAATGAAGTTTGCTAAAGCTGCAAAAGAATTAAAAGCATATGCTAAAAAGCGAGGTGGTATTGATAAGAAAGATTTTATGATGGCCGCTCAGTTAATGGATGATGGTGAGGCAATGGAACTTGCTAAGTTTGTTAAAAAGATGGATACAGATCCACGTGACTATGTTTATACTGTTATGGCCAAGCACGGCTTAATGAAGAAAAGGTAAGGTGTAATCATGGGCATAGTAGCAAAAAATCTTAATACGAAAAACGCTGCAACGACTGAAGAGTCACAGCCTGTGGTTGAAGAAAAAAAGGAAATACCTAATCCATTTCAAGAAGCAATAAATAATAGACAACAATTTTATTTTGATCCAAATAAAACATATTTGGTTGTGAATGGTAAACCAAAAGAAGTTAGTAATAAATCAAAATACATGCTAGATATGTTAATCATAGAAGAGGAAAACTAAAATGGCACTTTGGGGACTTACAGACGCAGGTGCTTCTGCACCTAAATTTACTACCGACGCTGCTACTGGCTTAAAGGGCGCTGGCGAGTTTGGTAATAACGTATTCGGTGTTGACGCTGCAGAAGCTGTTGCTGCTCGCGGAGATAGCAAAGGTTCAGTTGCACCAGGCTGGGTACGTGTTTCTACTGGAACCGGTGGACGCAATGGTCGTGTAACTCACGAAACATTAGTCGCTATGTCTAATCAGGGCGGTATCTCTACTGACGCTGAAGACGTTCAATTCCCAGATAGTTAATAAGTAAAAGCAACGTTTTATTATGACACCGCTGACTGATTCAAACTTTTTATTATACGCAGCTGCGAATTATACAAATAGTTATTATGATACCGAAGAATTTTATGATGATTTGAAAAGATTCAAATATCTAAAAAGACTCTTTTCAAGATACAAGTATAAAGGCGAGTTACGCGAAAGATTAATACTTAATCATTTAATTACAATATATAATGTTTTCCATCACGAAGCAGCAACAAGGATGTTGTTCTTTAAGATAGAAGAAAAGCATTGGCCATTGTTGAAAACGTTTTTAGTTTTCTTACAATACATGCCAGAAACAATAATGCACATTGAGTTTGAAGGGTATCATATTAAATCAGAAATGATTGCGATTGATTTAAACGTTGCTAATACTTTGAGGAATATTTAATGGCTAAACGATCAGCACTCGGCGCTGGAAAAGCAATCATCGAACCTAATAACAAAGGGACTTCGATTGGGCGTCGTAATATCAAACGAGCGTCAATGAATAAATCTACCAAGCGTAGCTTTAAAAAATATAGAGGGCAGGGTTAATGCCAAAAGGTGTAATGGACATCTATCTTATCTACGAATTTCTTCGTAGGTTGACAACCCCATTTGAAAAGTGGGATGCTTATAAGACAGGTGTTATCGACAAAGATGGAAAGGTTGTTGCATCTAAGGAAGATCGTACTCCAGAACAAGAAAAGAGCTGGGGATATTATGATCGACTTCTTGCTAATCTTAAAAAGCTATTGGGTAAAGTACCACTCGGTAAAACGCGTGTTGCGTCATTTGCTGCAGCACTCTTGCTTTTACGTGAGCAAAATATTGATGCCGATAACGTCGAAGAGTTACAAGAACTTTTAAACGACTATATGGGTGAAGCAAAAATTCTTACAGAAGAATTGACAAATGTAGTAGGTGGTGGTAAGATTGCAGGTATGGGCGTTGGACCAGATGGTGAACCTGGCGTTCCTCCTAATGCTCACCGTAAGCACAAAAAGAGAGCACAACAATCTCATAAAGAAAAGGTGCGTGAGATTGCTAAAATGTTAAAGAGGAATAGTTAATGCCAATATTAATTATACTATTATTGTTTGGTTCTATGTTAGGTGGTGGATATTTCTATTACACTGATACTCAGAATAAGTTAGCAGTGCTACAACAAAATAATGCTAATCTTAAAGTTGCAGCAGAGGCTAATCAAGAAACAATTAATAGGATGCAAGCCGATGCATTAGCTGCGCAAGAGCAAATGCAAAAGTTATCAGAGCGAGCTAAAGAAGCTGAAAAGTATCAAGATGAATTAATTGGAAAACTCAGGAGACACAATCTCACCGCGTTAGCTTTACAAAAACCAGGAATGATAGAGACGAGAATTAATAATGCTACATCCAAAATATTTGACCAACTTGAAAACGACACAAACCCTAATTACGTTCCTCCTAGCGAGTAGCCTTATTGGTTGTGCTGGGATCGAAGAAAAGATCGTTCTCAAGACAGATTATGTAACTAAAGACATTCCTTTGCAAGATCGGCCGAAGCCTTTAAACTTGCATGATATTGAGTGGTATGTAGTTACACCTGAAAATATTGACGAGTTTTTAAAAAGGTTTGAAAACGAAGCCGGTACTTCTGTATTCTTTGCAATCAGTGTTACCGATTATGAAAACATGTCTCTTAATGTAGCTGAGTTAAAAAGATATATTAATCAACAAAAAGCTATCATTATTTATTATGAAGATAGTATTGGAAGCATGGAAGAAGATCTTCCAAAAGATACAGAAGAGGTCGTACAGGAAGGTACGTTTAGTTCAATTACAAATTTTTTGGATAACGACTAATGGCCCAAGAAACAAATACAAAACGATTAGATCGCATTGAAGAAAAAATTGATAAGCTTTCTGATGCAATGATATCACTTGCACGAGCTGAAGAAAAACTTATTGCGATTGAAAATAATAATCACGCTAACTATCAACGAGTCAATCGATTGTCTGAAAAGATTGATGAACTATCTATAAAGGTAGACGACAATAGTCGTACTGTTTCTGTTATTAGTAAAATGTTTTGGATTATGATGGTTGGATTAGTAGGAGCAATTTCTACACATTTTATGTAATATTCGGTTGACATTTTCGAGTAACTGGGTATAATAGATCTAAGGTTTCAATATTGGTTATGTTATTATGTGGCTGGAACAGAAGTATATTGGATTGGTGTCTAACAGACTAGACCGATTCAAGCGTGTTAAGAATAATCTATACAACTTCAGATGTCCTGTCTGCGGTGACTCACAAAAGAACAAGTACAAAGCACGTGGTTTTATCTTTGAAAAGTCTGATGGTGGTTATCTATACCATTGTCATAATTGCAACATTACTTTAGGTATCGATAAGTTTCTACAAACTATAGATCCTATTGTCTATAAAGAATATATTAAAGAAAAGCTATCTACTGGTTTTACTAAAAAGGAAAGAGTAAAGTCAGACGCTGAGTTGTTTGCTGAAAAAATGAAAACACCTGTCTTTGCAAAGAAGTCTGGTTTAGATAAGCTTCAAAAGATCTCATCTTTAGATCATAATCATGTATTTAAAAAATATGTGATGCATCGTAAAATCCCAAGTTCGTATCATTATAAATTATACTATGCTCCGAAATTTAAGGAGTTTGTTAATACGTTAGTACCTAATAAATTTGATACGAAGTCTGACGAGTCCCGGTTAGTTATACCTTTTCTCAATGAAAAGAAAGAATTAATTGGTATACAGGGCAGATCACTTGCACCGGACTCAATAAGGTACATTACAATCATGATAGATAATAATAGTCCAAAAGTTTTCGGGCTTGATACTTGTGATCGTACCAAGACTCATTATATATTGGAAGGTCCTATTGATTCTATGTTTGTCGACAATTCTCTAGCCATGGCAGGTGGTTCTATAGATTGGAATTTAGTCAATGAACATTCGGTGTTCGTATACGATAACGAGCCAAGATCAAAAGAAACATGTAAAAAAATACAAAAGGTAATTGATAAAAACCATAAGGTAGTTATTTGGCCAGAAGCGATTAAACAAAAAGACGTCAATGATATGATATTAGAAAACCAATCGATTGACATTAATCAGCTTTTGTATAATAATATATCTACTGGACTTGAAGCAAAACTACTTTATACTGCGTGGAAAAGAATATGAAAAAAGAAACAGAACTATCTCGATATTATAATCCCGATCATAAACGTCGCGCAACTGTTGCAAGAGATGAATATCACTATGTTGTTCGACTCTATGAAAACGAAAAACTTAAGAGAACGGAGCTTCTCGAAAATCACTCTATTTTTATGGCAGAGGATCTGGCAGAAAATTGGGTCCAACGCTATGGAGTTTTCAAATAAATGGAAATCTATGTAACCAAAAGAAATGGTGATAAAGAATTACTCGATCTCGAAAAGTTTCATAAGGTAGCTAACTTTGCGTGTGAAGGTTTGTCTGGTGTTTCTGTCTCAGATCTTGAAATTAAAACTCATATTCAGTTTTATAATAATGTAAAAACTGTTGATATTCAAGAGACACTTATTAAAGCCGCGGCTGATATGATTAGTGAAGAAACACCTAACTATCAGTACGTAGCTGGCCGTCTTATTAATTATGGACTACGCAAAGAAGTCTATGGCCAGTTCGAGCCTCCGTCTCTTGTCGAACATATTGTAATGAATGTCGGTGAGTTTAGGTATGATGGTGTGTTAATGGATAATTATACACGCGAAGAAATCGAATATTTAGATAGTAAGATCGATCACGATCGCGACTTCGCTTTGACCTATGCGGCGATGGAACAAATGCGAGGAAAGTATCTCGTTAAAGATCGTACTAATGGTCAAATCTTTGAAACACCACAAATGGCAATGATGTGCATTGCTATGACTTTATTCCACGATTACAAAGAAAATAAATTGCAATGGGTAGTTGATCTTTATAACGCGTTAAGTAATTTTGAAATTAGTTTACCCACACCAATCATGGCAGGTGTACGTACACCACAACGTCAATTCTCATCTTGTGTTCTTATTGAAACAGATGACTCACTGGATTCTATCAATGCAACATCATCAGCAATCGTCAAATATGTTTCTCAAAAAGCCGGGATCGGTGTCGGAGCTGGTCGTATACGCGCTATCGGTTCCGCTGTCCGTAATGGTGATACTTCTCACACTGGCATTATTCCTTTTCTTAAGTATTTCCAATCTGCTGTTAAGTCTTGTAGTCAAGGTGGTGTCCGCGGCGGTGCGGCTACTGTCTACTACCCCATCTGGCACTACGAAGTCGAAGATCTTTTAGTTCTTAAAAACAACAAAGGAACAGAAGAAACACGCGTAAGACACATGGATTATGGTGTACAATTTAATCGTGTTATGTACGAGCGTCTTATTAGTGGTGGCAATATTACTTTATTTTCTCCACATGACGTGCCTGATTTGTATGAAGCTTTCTTTACTGACGCAGATAAGTTTAAAGAACTGTATGAAAAGTACGAGCGTAAAACATCTATTCGTAAAAAGACTATGTTAGCTTCAGATCTTTTCTCTGCGTTTGCGCAAGAAAGAAAAGACACTGGAAGAATTTATTTAATGAATGTTGATCATGCTAATGATCATGGTGCGTTTGATAAAAACAAAGCTACGATTTATCAATCAAACCTATGTTGTGAAATTAATCTACCAACAACACCACTTAAAAGTATCGATGATCCCGAAGGTGAAATTAGTTTATGTACACTCGCTGCAATTAACTGGGGCATGATTCGTAAGCCACAAGATTTTGAAAAGCCATGTACTCTCGCAGTACGAGCTTTGGATGCTTTATTAAGCTATCAAGATTATCCTGTTGTTGCAGCTCATCGTGGTACTATGAATCGTCGCCCATTGGGTATTGGTATTATCAATTTTGCTCATTGGCTAGCTAAGAATGATACTAACTATCAAGATCCTAACCTTGAGCTTATTCATGAGTATGCAGAAGCTTGGTCTTATTATCTTATTCAGGCGTCAGCCGACCTTGCTGTAGAAAAACAACCATGCCTAAAGTCAGATGAAACACGATATAACGATGGGATCTTACCAATTGATACTTACAAAAAAGATGTAGATGAATTGGTCAAGCCAGAATATAAAATGGATTGGGATGGACTAAGAGCTCAACTTGAAAATTTTGGTATTCGTAATTCTACATTAATGGCGCTAATGCCTGCTGAAACTTCAGCACAAATCAGTAATAGTACAAATGGTATTGAACCACCTCGATCGCTCATCTCAGTTAAGCAATCAAAGGATGGTGTGTTAAAACAAGTAGTTCCAAGTATAAGAAGCCTAAAGAATAAATACGATCTCTTATGGGATCAAAAATCTCCAGAAGGTTATCTTAAAATCATGGCAATACTTCAAAAGTTTATTGACCAAGGTATTTCTGTTAATACAAGTTATAACCCATTACACTATGGTGAAGAAAAAATTCCTTTAAGTGAAATGCTTAAGCACATTCTGATGTTTTATAAGTATGGTGGCAAGCAATTATATTATAATAATACATTTGATGGAGCAGGTGAGATTGAAGATACACGAGACCCGCCCGAAGAACTGGAACCTGTTGTAGAAGAAGAATGCGACAGCTGTAAACTATAAAGAGGATTTAATGTCAGTATTTACTACAAAAAAAATCGATGCACAATCACAGCCTGCTTTCTTTGGAGAGCGTGTTAATATTGCTCGTTATGATAAACAGCGTTATCGTATTTTTGAAACGTTAACTGATAAACAACTAGGTTTCTTTTGGCGACCAGAAGAAGTTGATATTAGTCGCGATAGCAAAGACTTTAAGAGTCTTACTGAGCATGAGCAGCATATCTTTACTAGTAACTTAAAGCGCCAAATTCTTTTGGATTCTGTGCAAGGCCGAGCACCAGCTGAAGCGTTCTTACCTATTTGCTCATTGCCCGAGTTAGAAAATTGGATTCTTACTTGGACATTTAGTGAGACTATTCATTCACGATCTTACACTCACATTATTCGTAACATTTATTCTGATCCATCGAAAGTGTTTGATGAAATGTTAGACATCGAAGAAATAGTTGATTGTGCACAATCTATTTCTAAGTATTATGATGATGTAATTAATAAACCAACGAAGAGAAATCTATGGCTTGCAGTGAATGCAGTCAATGCACTTGAAGGTATTAGATTCTATGTTTCATTTGCTTGCAGCTGGGCATTCGCTGAACTTAAGAAAATGGAAGGCAACGCAAAAATTATTAAGTTTATTGCACGTGATGAGAACGTGCACATGGCATCTACTCAACAACTTATTAAATTACTTCCAAAGGAAGATAAAGAGTTTGCTAAGATTGCTGAAAAAGAAAGGGAAACTGTTTTACAAATCTTTGAAGATGTATCTAATCAAGAAAAAGAGTGGGCAAAGTATTTGTTTAAAGATGGTTCAATGATTGGTCTTAATTATGAGTTGCTTTCAAACTACGTAGACTTTATTACAAACAAAAGAATGTATGCAATTGGTTTAAGTAATTCACGTGGTACAACAGATCCTTTGCCTTGGACACAAAAGTGGATTAGCGGAGCAGAAGTACAAGTTGCACCACAAGAAACAGAAATCACTTCATACATTGTAGGTGGAATCAAAAAGGATTTAGATGATTCAACTTTTAAAGGATTTTCACTTTAATGTCGAAAAACATTGTCAAACAAACTATTAAGTGTCAGTCGTGCGAAGTAAAGATGGATGTTATTATTCGCGATGCTAACTATGAATTAGATGATGTTGAAATTAGTTATTGTCCAGTGTGCAGTATTGAATTATTAGATTTGGAAGAATATGATGAAGATTGGGAAATGGGATGAACGCTTTATGGCTATGGCCAAGGAAGTTTCAACTTGGTCCAAAGATCCATCAAGGCAAGTAGGTGCTGTAACTGTAGGTAAAAATAGAAAAATACTAAGCACTGGTTATAATGGATTTCCAGCTGGAATCGATGACACCGAGGAACGTTTAAACGACCGTGAACAAAAATATAAATATGTAGTACATGCAGAAAAAAATTGTATATACAATGCATGTTTAAATGGTATATCATTAGCCGGTGCTAGTTTATATGTTTATGGACTTCCAGTATGTTCTGAATGCGCAAAGGGAGTTATCCAAGTTGGCATCAAAAAAGTTATAATCGAAGAGAGTTGTTTTGATAAACAAAAGTGGAATGATAGTTTTGAATTTACAAAGCAGCTCTTTGAAGAATCTAATATTATAATAAAATATGTCAGACTACCCAAACCCGTGGATTTATCATGGCAAAACATTGCAGAGTGAAGACGTAAAAAACTATGTCGGCATGGTGTATCTTCTCAAAAACAAACAAAACAATCGTCAATACATAGGTAAAAAGTTCTTTTGGACTCGTGCAGTGCGCAGTGTTAAAGGAAAAAGAAAAAAGGTTAGAGTCGAATCAGACTGGAAAAAATATTATGGATCCAGTAAATCTTTATTACAAGACATTGAGCAAATAGGTATTGACAAAATCGAGCGACATGTGTTATTATTATGTAATAGCAAAACACAATGTGCTTACTATGAACTCAAAGAACAAGTCGACAGAAATGTTTTATTGCGAGAAGATTATTATAACGAGTTTGTTGGCGGAAAAATTAACGGAAGACATTTAGAGGAAATAAAATGAAAGTTGTAATGTATTCACTCGATGGGTGTGGCCACTGCGTTGTAGCAAAAGATTATTTTGTAGAGAACAACATCGAGTATACAGAACTTAAAGTTGGCGCTGATGAATCAGCAGATGTTGATATTGATGATTTCTTAGATCAGTTTCCAGATCAAGAAGGCTTTCCACATATTATGATTGATGATGTATATGTTGCCGATTATCAAAATCATATTGAAATGAATGATATGCTCAAAGGAGTTAGTTTATAATGTTAGACGTTTGGCGTGTAAAAAAGACAAATCAGATTGTTTATCCTATGGGATCTGTTAAAGATAGCAATGGCTATACACTTTGTTTATTTCCATTTACTGCAAAAAGTAACCAAGGAAATCGTGGTGTAGTTCAATCTGTAAAGAATGATAATTTGAAAAAAGATAGAGAAGAATTGTAATGGCTGAGATTCGTGATAGCGTATTTGTTCGCAATGAAACAAATGAAAACTCGATGGGCGGCACCGAAAAAATGACAATAGAACTTGCCGAAAGAGTTAATAAAGATCTTTTAAAAGAATGCCAGATTGTTTCATCGAGAGTTAGAGAATTACAGGAAGATAAAGTTCGGATTTTCTGGGCTCATGATTTACCAGGTGATCCTGAATCTGAATTTCTCAAAGATAAAGATGAGCAAGAAAAGTTTCATAAGTTTGTGTTTGTATCTAATTGGCAAATGCAAGGTTATATGCAAGCCTATGGTATTCCTTGGTCGAAGTGCGTAGTATTGCATAACGCTATTGATCCAATTGAAGAGCATGAAAAACCTGATACCAAAGATGGTGTTAACATTGTATATACGCCTACTCCTCATCGTGGTTTGCAAATCTTAATTCCAGTATTTCAAGCTCTTTGTGAAAAGCATGATAATATTCATCTTGATGTTTTCTCATCTTTTAAGCTTTATGGTTGGGAACAACGAGATGAGCAGTTTAAAGATTTGTTTGATAAAATGGATGAGCATCCACATATCACTAATCACGGAACAGTAGACAATTCTGTTATTAGAGATACACTTAAAAAATCTCATATTTTTGCTTACCCATCTATTTGGGCTGAAACTTCTTGTTTGTGTTTAATGGAAGCTATGTCGGCAGGACTTATTTGCATTCATTCTAACTATGCTGCCCTGCCAGAAACAGCAGCCAATTGGAATCAAATGTATCAATTGCATGAAGATGTAAATCAGCATGCAGGTATCTTTTACAACATTTTAGATAACGCAGTTACAAAGGCTAAAGAAAATTATCAGCCTAATAGTTCTGCATCTTCTTATTCTAATGTATTTTATGGTTGGGAACGTAGGACACATGAGTGGAACGCTATGTTGACAAGTTTAATAGAAAATACAAAAGATAGATCTATACAGGGGAAAATGTTTAGATATGGAACTTGATAAATATATTCATGGAAGAAAAAAACAATGTTATCAGATTTCCTATTGAAAGAAGACTCGACGCAGAATTTAAACCTGCCTCTGAAGATCTAGAGGATATGTGCGATCAATACGCTGGATTTCTTTTAACAGAGTTACACCATGATGGTTATGATATATCTAACGAAGATTACGTATACGATATATCTCTCATGTTTGAATCACTAAGATCTCTCGTCTTTAAGTTTAATTCTATTACTCATCCCATGCAAGGATTCTCGCAAACACTATATACTGACCAAAATTATGTCATGTTCGAAAATCCTGATCAATTAGAATTTGACTTTTTCTAGTTGACATTTTTGTGTGATTGTGGTAGAATATATAAAATTGTGAAGGAAATATATTGTGATTATTTTAGACCTTAACCAAGTAATGATTGCTAATCTTATGGTTTCTCTTGGTGGCCATAAAGTAGATGTCGATGAGAATATTTTACGGCATATGATTCTTAATTCTATTCGATATAATCTCGTTAAGTTTGGTAAAGAGTATGGCGAACTTGTTATTGCTTGCGACGATAAAAACTATTGGCGAAGAAATATTTTTCCCTACTATAAAGCTGGTCGTAAAAAGAGCAGAGAGCAATCAGATCTCGATTGGAATTCCATTTTTCAATCACTCAACAAAATCCGCGACGAACTTAAAGAATACTTTCCATATCGTACTATCCAAGTTGAAACTGCAGAGGCCGACGATGTTATCGGGGCGCTTTGCGCTAAGTATGGAAGAGAGTTAGGCGGTGATGCTATTCTTATTTTATCAGGTGATAAAGACTTTCAGCAATTACAAAAGTATTCTAATGTAAGTCAATATGATCCAGTTCGTAAGCGTTGGATTAAATGCAATGATCCTGACTCATTCCTCAATGAACATATTATGAAAGGTGATGTTGGTGATGGTGTACCAAATGTGTTGAGCGCTGACGATACATTTGTCAGTGACTCTCGACAAAAACCATTGCGTGTTAAAAAAATGCATGAGCTTTTAAATACGGAAGGATCAGAATGGCCACAAGAAATTTATCAGAATTTTTGTCGTAATAGAATGCTTATTGATCTGAAAGAAATACCTGAAAGAATTATTAATCAGGTTTACGATCAATATGATAACCAAGATGGTAAAAGTAGAGATAAGCTATTTAACTACTTTATCAAAAACAAATTAAAAAATCTTATGGAAAATATTAGCGAGTTTTAAAATGGCACTTCCCCGCGTTAGTAAAATTCTTAAAGAAGCTTCAGAGATCTCTTCTCGTAAAGAAAAGGTAAAGTTTCTTAAATCACACCATCCAAATAAAGTCATGCTTCAATTATTTAAGTATGCTTTCGACCCATCAATTGTTTGGGCTTTGCCTGATGGTAATCCACCGTATCGTGAGTTTGAAGAAGCAGAAGAAAACGATAATGGCTTATATAACGAAGCACGTCGTTTGTATTTGTTTATTGAAGGTGGCAACGAGAATTTACATCCAATTCGACGAGAAACATTGTTTATTCAAGTATTAGAATCAATTCACCCAGAAGAAGCAAAACTTCTTTTGGCAGTCAAAGATAAAAAAATCCCATATAAGGGAATTACATCTAAACTTATTGAAGAAGCATTTCCGGGGCTATTATGAGCAAGTCAAAACGAGAAAGTAACCATCGCAAAGAAGAACGTCGTTTTCAAGACGGTGGACAACGTGAGTTTATTCATGAGTATCGTGAACATAAGCAAGAAAAAAGAGTACAAAATATACTCAGGTCCAATGATATTGAGGCCTTGTTAGAACAAGAAAATTATAAATAAAACATGCCTACCTACGTATATCTCAATTCTGAGACCGGTGAACAGGAAGAACACTTCCACAAAATTTCCGAGATGGAAACATTCTCGGCCAACAACCCTCACCTCACTAGAATCATTACCACTTCGCGGAATAATCTTATAACTGGTTATAACCAAAAACCAGATGAGGGATTCCGTGATATTCTCAAGTCAGTCAAAAAAGCATCAGGGAGGAATAGTAACATTAATACTTTTTAGTATGTGTGAATTGGCGAGTATAAGATAGAAACCCAAATAACAACAAGAAGGTAAGTATATGGCACTTTCAAAGCGACAGCGAAGAGCTCTTCGTAAAAACGGTGTACTCGATGAGCGCACTCATGTACCACAGAAAGGAATGAGACTATTTGATGTAGAACCAAAAACCTTTGCACAGCAATTAACATTTGACGCCTATGACCACGGCGATCATCTTCTTCTCCACGGCATGGCCGGCACAGGAAAAACATTCATTTCCCTCTATCTCGCGCTTAGAGAATTATTCGAGGATCCAAGTTCAATCTATCACAACATTACTATCGTAAGGAGCGTAGTACCTACACGTGATATTGGGTTCTTGCCCGGCAAAGAAGATGAAAAGATTGGAGTATATGAAGAACCATACAAGGCAATTTGTAATGAACTATTTGGCCGCGGTGACGCATATGACATTTTAAAACACAAAGAGCTCGTCAACTTTATGTGTACGTCTTTTGTCAGAGGGTTGACATTAGACAATACTATTGTTATAATAGATGAAGTAAATAATATGAATTTCCACGAATTAGACTCAATCATAACAAGAATAGGAGAAAACTGTAGAGTTGTATTCTGTGGAGACTTTAGGCAAAGTGACCTGACCAAACAACAGGAGAGAAACGGTCTACTTAATTTTATGAAAATTATTGATACACTATCAGGCTTTGAACACGTTGAATTCAACGAAAATGACATTGTCCGCAGTTTGTTGGTGAAGGAGTATATCATTGCAAGAGAACAACTCGGGCTTTGTGCATAAACTGTTCGAACCCAGAAAATTAAAGCGAATTAACGAGGAGGGTCAACGACTGTATGTGACTGACTCTGGTGATAAGTATCCATCGGTCACTACAGTCCTTGGCAAACTCGGACAAAGGAAACTACATGAATGGCGTAAGCGTGTAGGTGAAGCTGAAGCAAATAAAATTGCTCGTCAGGCTTCATCAGCTGGAACAGCAGTACACAATGTTGCAGAAAAATACATGCTCAATGATCCTACCTGGCGTGAAGACATGCCTATTCCTGTCAGTCGATTCCTCAAAATCAAACCATACCTCGATGACAATGTCGATGAAGTATACGGTATTGAATTACAAATGTATTCTAATGAATTGCGTACTGCAGGTACTGCAGACTTACTATGTAAGTATAATGGTAAGAATACATTACTCGATTTTAAAACATCTAAGCGCCGTAAGCATAAGAAAGATATCACCAGCTATTTTATGCAGTGTGCTGCTTATTCCGAAATGGCAAAAGAACATTATGGTTTTGAAGTAGAACAGATTGTAATCCTAATGGCAGTACATGAAGACGATCCTATTGTCTTTATTGAGGATTGTCAGAATTATGTACCTATGACCAAAAAGTTCTTTGAGTTATATCATAGAGGCCTCTTATAACAAAAAAGTCTAAAATTACCAAAAAAATAAAACCCTTAGAAATCAACCACTTACATAGGCGGTCACATAAGTTATTGATTTCTAAGGGTTTTTTTTATTTTACTTTTACAAAAAACTATGGTAGAATGGTACCATCAAAATGGAGAAGTATATGGATACTAAGTATATTGTACAAGTAACTCGTAATGATGCAGCTTGGATGTCATTGCCTTTTGCTAGTCTTAATGCAGCAACTAACTGCTTCGAATTCCACAAGTCTCACATTTGTGACTCAAATGATAAAGTACGAATCGAGCTTAAAGAAGATTCTAAACTTTTGAAATTTGTTCAATCATCTACTAGGAGCATTTAATGATTGATGATCTTGACATTGAAGTACTAAATCCTGATTACAAGCAGACTCAAATGATCATACAGATTCGTAAGATCGTCGATTCTATTGGTAATCCTAATCCATTGCATTGGGTACGTACCGAGTCTGGTCGTAAGTGCTGGATTGCGCATAAGCATGCAAAGACAATCGTAAAAATCTACGATATGTTGACCAGCGAAGAATCACAATCTTCTGTAGTTCAAAATCGTCAGCGCCCTGAAATCAACGCTAAACGTCAACGAGCTCGCCAAAAGTTTGTTGAAGATCTTCAAACTTATGAAGGTTTAACCAATATCATTAAGGAGCTCCGCGTTGCAAGTACTTCGTGAAATAACTGACTGGGGCGAACACCGCACCAGCAATCATGATTATATTGTCAGCACTAGTGACAAGCTTTTAGCTTATCGTAAAGCCAGCGGCGGTGATTGGGAAATCTTATCTGGTAAGATGAGATTTGATCGCAGTCGTCGTAAGTTTCTTAAGCTCGACGAAGAAATACCCGAAGAACTTAAAGTACATCACTTTGTACCAGCAGGTGCATTGGTGTACAAAAGCTCGAATGGTAATGAGTACATGGTAATTGATGGAACGTGTACTTGCCCTGGATACAAGTTTCGTGGTAAATGCAAACATTTGGAACTTGTTAAAAATTAACGGTTGACATTTTTGTTTTTCTTTGATAGAATTAACTAGTAAATTGAATTGGTCTGTGGAGGACTTTATATTATGGCACACATGGTTGAAACAATGGCATACGCAGGTGAGTTACCTTGGCACGGTCTTGGTACCAAAGTCGATAGTAATCTCACTCCCCAACAAATGATGCAAGCAGCTGGACTGGATTGGACAGTAAGTAAGCATCCAATGTATGTTAATGACGACATTCAGGTACCTGGCAAACAAGCGCTAATGCGTGATTCTGACAACACTATCTTAGATGTTGTTGGTGATGACTGGGTACCAGTTCAAAACGAAGAAGCATTCGAATTCTTCGACGAATATACTAAAGCTGGTGGTATGGAAATGCATACTGCTGGTTCATTGAAGGATGGCAAAATCATTTGGGGTCTTGCTAAAGTCAATGAATCTTTTAGTCTCTTCGGTGGCAAGGATCAGGTTGATTCCTACTTGCTACTATCCAACCCACACAACTATGGCCGCGGTGTAGACATTCGGTTCACCCCCATTCGTGTAGTCTGCAACAATACTCTGTCAATGTCTCTAGCCGGAAAGGCTACATTGGGTATTTCCCTCAACCATCGTCAGTCTTTTGATGCTGATAAAGTTCGTGTTGCTTTGGAAGAAGCACATAATAAGATGGATACTTACAAGCAAGCTGCTGAGTTTCTTGGGAACAAGCGTTATAAGCAAGATCAATTGATCGAGTACTTTGATAGCGTATTCCCTAAGACTACTAAGAAGTCTAGTGTAAGTGACATGTCTTTTGAAGAGCTTATTGCATCAGTTAAGAAAGGCGATAAAGTTTTGTCACGAAATGCAACAACCGCATTGGAAGTAATTCACACTCAGCCTGGTGCTGAATTTGCTGAAGGATCTTGGTGGCAAGCTTACAATGCTGTAACGTTTATGACCAACCACCAAATGGGTCATAATAACGATACACGCATGCAGTCTGTATGGTATGGTGCAAATAAAGATCGTAACATCGATGCACTTGGCCTTGCTGTTGAATATGCAGAAGCTGCTTAATTTAGACGGGGAGAGCCTCTCTCCCCACGTTATAAATATTATTCCGGGAGGATACACATTATGGAATTAATTATTGCTGGTTTGGTGGCAGTAGCAATTGCTGCCTTTGTTTTTTGGCCTCGAGTAAGTGAGAAAATTGATGATGTTCAAGAAGACATCACCGAAGCTCGCGAAGCGGTCGAAGAAAAGTTTGAAGAAATTGCCGATGATATTGAAGAAGCAGTTGAAAAAGCTCTCGACAAAATTCCTTCAGACGACGAACTCAAAAAGCTTACTAAAGCAAAACTCGATGATCTTGCAAAAAGTCTTGGTATTAAATTGGACCGTCGTAAGTCTAAGGATAATATGATTATCGAACTCAAAGACAAAGCAGGAAAGTAATCAATGAATGGCGAAACCATTAAGGATCAACCAGATTCAGTAAGTAATTTTCTTGTTGAAATAGAAAAAATTCGTAGGGCTGGCTCTGTAGATTATATGGACGCCATCATTCATTATTGTGAAAAGAACGAAGTGGAAATTGAAGTCATTGCTCAGTACATCAAAAAGAATGTAGTACTCAAAGCAAAACTTCAAGAAGAAGCTGAAGATCTTAATTTTTTAATGAAAACATCGCGACTACCTGTATGATAAACATTATGAATGCGTTTGATGCATACAAAATGTTCACTGCAATTAAGCTTCATTTCAATAGTCCATCTTATGACTACTTTAAATATCGTGGCTCAGTAAGAACTAATGAAAGCAAGTTTGAATGCAGGAACGACAAATACTTTTATCATAAACTTTCAAAGAAAAAAGATTTAGAGCTTTTTCTTGCTTCTAATTTATTTGAAAAAAATAATCTTTGGGTAGGTAATTTATTCGAAGATGAATATAATCAAGTATTTAAACAAGCACAGAAAAGACAACAATCTTTAGCATACACATTTGAGTCAGATGTATCTCAGTTTGATTCTTTGGATGAAGCCTTTGTTGTAAAGAATGGTGACTATCCAAAAATTCTTAATGCTTATAAGCGTAAAGAAGTTACACCTGAGACTATGATTATTCTCAATGATACGTGTAATTTGTTTCACTATTGGGACGAGCAAATATCTGATAAAGTTTTGTGGCCTAAAACAAAGCAATCACTTTTAAAGTATGCTAGCTTTTTAAACTACGATAAAAGTAAATACCGACAGTTATTGACTGACAAGTTTCAATAACATTTTACACACACACAACACAGGAGACATGTTATGTCCAATCCATATGAACTACGTTTTAAGGTGCTAGAAATGGCACGTGATCTCGAAATGAATCGTTACGATCAAATGAATGGTGCCTTTTGGCATTTATATACAGAGATTGAAAATACGATTGCTAATTATCGTGATACTGGTGATATTGTATCTATTAGAAAGCTTGAAGAACAATTAAATCATGTTGAATCTTTCTTACCAAAGATACCAAATCCCAGTGAAATCAAGGAAAAGGCACGAGAACTTTATGAGTTCGTCACTGAAAAGTGATATAAATAATATCGGAGAAAGGGTTTACTTTTCTCCGATATTGTGGTAAGATATACTTGTTATATTATGAATAATGTGGATAAGAAAACATACGTTGCTAATACAAGGAAAAACATATGACAAATTCATTTGCACAATTAAAGCAGTCTCGCGCAAGCCAATTCGATAAGCTTGCCAAAGCAGCAGAACAAGTCCAAAGTGGAGGTCAGCAAAAGCAAGGAGCTGACGAACGTTTTTGGAAACCAACAGTAGATACTGCTGGTAACGGTTCGGCTATCATTCGTTTCCTACCTCCACCTTCTGGTGAAGATGTACCATTTGTTCGTTATTGGGATCATGGCTTTCAAGGTCCTGGTGGTTGGTATATTGAAAAGTCTCTCACTTCTATTGGTGAGCAAGACCCAGTTTCTGAGTACAACTCTAAGTTGTGGAATTCTGGAATCGAGGCTGACAAAGAAGTTGCCCGTAAGCAAAAGCGACGACTTCATTACATTTCAAACATTTACGTAATCAGTGATCCTGGCAACCCAGCTAACGAGGGTAAGGTGTTTCTCTATGAGTACGGTAAGAAAATCTTTGATAAGATTAATGATTTGATGCACCCTCAGTTTGAAGATGAGGACGCTGTAAATCCGTTTGATTTGTGGGAAGGTTCGAACTTCCGTCTCCGCATTCGTCAAGTAGAAGGTTATCGTAACTATGATAAGTCAGCATTTGACACACCTTCACAACTCTTGGCCAATGAAGATGATTTGGAAACTGTTTGGAATTCTCAACATGGTCTCTCAGAGTTCAATGATCCAAAAAACTTTAAGAGTTACGAAGAACTTGCTGCAAAGTTGCAGCGTGTATTGGGTAGTGTTACTCCTACCTCAACAGCTGAATCAGTTGAAGAAGAAGCACCTGCTTGGACTCCACCTGCTGCAGAAGCTAAACCTGTAGTAGAACAAGCAGCTGATACGTCTTTTGACGATGATGATGAATCACTTGACTTTTTCCGAAAGCTAGCTGCTGAATAGAAACCACCCAGGTTCTTGGCCCGCTTCGGCGGGCTTTTTTTTATGTGTAATTACTTACTGTAAGGAAGTTATCGCGAGTATTGTATGAGGGATTAGAATTTTCTACTTGTGATGCAGGAGAACTACCCGCCGCCCGGCTAATTCTTTTACTAGCACCTCCCATAATAATCGGTACTATAGTTGAGTCTTGTCCTCTTACTTCTTTAACAATATCTGTTGGAACTTGCATAGCCATTTGTTGAACTTTACCACTAGGCAATACGGTTTCAATGTTAACTGTACTCAATGCTCTTTCGGCTGCTGCGCCGGCTGCTAACACTAAACTGCCAGCTTCGACTTTAACTTTATTTTCTACTTCTTCGGCAATTGTTTCTAATTCATTTGATATTGGCGAAACTTTATCTTCTACTAATCCAGCCATTTCTTCACTGGATGCTACTTCTTTAGTAATGTCTACTTTAGCAACTTGAGATAAAGCTTTACCAACTTCTTCAGCTGACGTATCACTTGCACCAATTTCTTTCATTGCTTCAGCCGTAAGGTAATCACCTTCTTTTGCTACATAAGGATCATCGACATAGTTTTTAACTGCCTCAGCTTTTTCTTCCATTCCAGCATCGCCTTCAGCAATACTCTTATCTAATACATTAACAAATTGTTGGAATTCTTCTTCATTTAATTTATCTTTTGCTAAATCAATAAGACCAATTCCGTGCTCTTCCATAATTTTATTATCAACTTCTCTGAGCTGTTCGCGTGAATTAATGTTATCTGCTACATATAGTAATGCATTTTCATCAACACCCATACCCAAAAATGTGTCAGTCGCTTCAAGCGCAATTTTGCCAAGGTTAGAGGTTGTTCCATATTCTTCTTGAATATCTTCTTGTTCTGCAATAACATCAATGCCTTGCATATATTGACCAGCAGCTTTTACTTTCTCACCCAGAATCTTGGGTAACTCATTCATAAACCAATCATAAAATCTCTTAAACATATCTATTAATGGTTGGAATGACATTGTTACAAGACAATCATATAATGCTGCAACTACTTGATCAAATGCAATTGCATCATAGATTTCATCACCATAAAACAAACCAATTACAAATCCCATGATCGCACCACCCGGAATTGGAGATAAAGTACCGAGTAAACATAATAACCACATAGGCCCAAATAATTTACAAATAGTATTAATTTGTTCCTTGTTTCCTTTATGCCATTCATCTTTAGTAATACTACCAAACATATAGAGTTCAGTAGATCTAATCATAAATGTAATTGCCTCAATAATAAGGAACCATTTAACAACAAATCTACCAATTTTTTGAATAAGCGCAGATCCTGTAGAACCAAATTTCATTAAGTATGTTTTAGCACCTTCAATAATTTTCTTTGATCCAGATTGTACTGATTTAACAATGCCTTGAAACTTTTGTAGCATTTTCATAAATGCTGAACCTTCTTTACTGCCTTTGCCCATTTTGCCTGCTGCAGCACCGGTACCAGTTGGAGCGCTAGCGCCAGTAGGTGATAATGGTTTAACTTGTTCTGCTTTAACTATTTGTGTAGTAGCTTTACCATCAGCACCAGCAACAGTTAAGTTTCCTGCTTTAGATTTTACTACAGGCTTTCCATCTGCTGTAGTACCAACTTGTCCCGGAACTTTTGGTCGTTGATTTACTGGCCGTGCTGCTCTTTCTGCTTTTAGTTGTTTTGCTTTTGCATCTCTGCCTAGTTGCTCACCTGCTTTAAACACACCAAGCGTAGATAAACCTACTGTTGCTTGAGCAATAAAATTTTCAGCTTCGTCGAGTGCATCCATAATTCCAAGTGGTTCTTCCTCACTCGGATCTGGTTCCCATAGCTGTAAACCTAATAATCCTGCGCCAGCGGCCAAACCAACTAAATTACCAACATATTTTTCTATTGCAGCTAATATTCCACCACCGAGCGCTGCAGCTTTACCACCAATGCCAGAACCAATTTTTGGTTTTGTCTTTTTACCTTCAATTTCTGCTTCGTCGCGTCGTCGCTCATCTTTTCTATCGAGAGCTTCGTTTTGATCGACTGCAGAGTCAATTACACTACGTAGAGAATTTAATAAAGCTGATTGTGTATTAACTCTTGTTTCTAATCGTGCAATTCTTTCAATGATAAGATTTAAGTGAGGAGCATACTGTCCGTCATTTGGACCTAACTCAGGTATAACAGCTGGGACTCTGACTTCTTCCATGTTTTCAATTAAAGCTGGAACGTCAGTATGTCGTACTGGTGTGTTTGCTTCCATTGATGCGGCCGCGGCCGCGGTATATTGCTCCATTGTTGGAAGTGAAGAATCGACGCTTTCTTTTTGGTCGGGACCTAAAGACCCTAATCCTTTTAGTACTGCGTTACCTAAAGATAATCCGCCTGCAGTTTTTAAACCAGACTTTAATAGATTAGCTCCACCAGCAGCACGCACTCCGCGCGCTTTACTTAGGTTTTTACTTCTAGAAACATATTGAGCTAGTGCTCTGATGAGTTTTAACATTATTGTTCTCTTTAAAAGTCTACCATTTTTCCTAGGCTATCATTATCACCTTTTACTTTTGCAGCAAGCATTTCTATGTACAGCTCTCTTTCGAAAGGTATCATTTGTTCCACTTCGTGTAAAGAAAATTGGTGATACTGAGTTATGTCGAAGTTAATCTTGTAGTGATGGAACAGATCCAGGTAACTCAGCCCAATTGAAAAAAATCGTCAAGATCTCTAAAAACAACTCTTTTTTCTTCTTCTTTACTGTTTGTATAAACTATAACGTGCTCAATTTTTGGTGATGTTTCAAAGAACGCTTGAATCTTATTATAAGTTTCAATTGGAAGATTATCTAAAAATTCATCCCGTTCTTTTTTGCTTGTTGTTTTCCAAGCATAAGTATCTTCATCATCAAATACTACATCAATACAATGATTAATTGTTTCATAAGTAATATCAGCAACAGTCTTTAACTTAGCCAATACAGTAGAAATTTCAGGTGTTGGATATTTTAAAGTCATTCCAATATCTTCACTGACCATAATTTTTCTATCATGATTTTCTGGAAACTTAACTTCTACTTCATCTAAGTTAAGTTCTAAATCATATGTAATTCCATCAGTACTATCTTCTACTTGAAACTGTACGACGTTCCCAACAGATGCTGCTCGTAGTTTAATAAAAATGTATTCCATATCAAAGATTGTAATATCATTTACATCAAACTCTTCATTGAGTACACAACTATTGATAATACTTTTAATAGCGTTAACTGTGTCAGCTTTGTCATTTGATTCTTTAGCCATCAACAAAACTTTTTCTTCTTTAACTAGAAAAGGTCGGTAATATAATTTATCACCTGTTGATGGTAGCAAGCACTCAAATGTAGGTGCTGCAATTTTAGGTAAAGCCATAATATATCTCCAAATTAGCTTACTTTAAATGATGCAAATCTATATGAAACGCTCAATTTAGCTATTTCATCATTTTGTCCCCAACCCATTTGGATTGGTTCTATATTAATAGGATATGGTTTTTCGAGCGTAATTGTTTTGACTAGTTCTTGACGATTGTAAACTTTAATATCACCATCCTGTTGTGCGTAGACCTCGTAGTAATATGCACCGTATTTCGCGTTCCCATCGAGATCAACTGTCAAATTTGCCCATCGTCTAAAAATATCAATAATGTTTCCATCTTTATCGATATTATGAGTCATTTGAATTTCTTGTGGATTATAACGATATGGTAAATTATAAAGCTTTCCTGATCCATACGGTGCATAATTATCCACAGAAAGATATGCTACGCCCGGAACACTAATTGTTTCTGTACGCAAATTAATTTCATTACCTCCACCTGTAGGAGGTCTTATTAACACCTCATAGTGCGTAGCTGGAAGATGATCTCCAGTGAATGCTTTAAATGCTGCAATATCAAATGCCATGTGATTACCTTACTGTATTTTCTTTTTGGAATCGCGCCATACTGCACTTTGTTTTGATTTTCTAAATCTCTGAGTTGGTAACATTAGTGCAATATCCCACTCATCATAAGGTATCCAAAGAAAACGTGATCTAACTTGAGTATTAAGATATTTTTTTACGGTGGGCCTAAAGTATTTATACTTCGCTGCAGTGTTAAGAAAACTATAACTTAATCTTAGTTTTTTTGATTCACGTACATTATCTTGGCGCTCAATACTATATAACCTATCCATTAAACGTGCTCTAAAAATAGGTGGAAGATAATGTAAGTTCATACCAAGAAAACCATCAGTATATTTTTCTAAAACAAAAATTAATGGGAACATATCATAGTATGGAAGCTTTTCTTTGTGCTTTGGATCATAGAAAAACATATACATACGTCCAACGTCAAGTTGAACCATTTTATTGTATGTACGAGCTCGGTTCTTTAACTCTCTACGCGTGTCGACCGATCTTACAGAAGCAGCTCGATCTCTATACCAATCGCGGGCTTCTTCTGAACCAGACTGAACACCTTCAGCCTTTCCTTCGTCTACAATTCTTTGAAAGATATATGTTGCCATTAGAATTTTAATCCGAGCTCTTTTTCAGTGATAATCATAAACTCCCATCCTCTATCTTTGCAAAAACTTTCTGCAGCAACCCATTTACTTTTATTTATCGACCAAGTCTTAACTTCGTATAAATAGTTCTTGGTAAGCTTTTTTTGAGGAATAGGCTCTTTTGTTTGGTTAAAGGGTTTAATCTCTACAACTGCAACATCAGTTTTTCCCTGCCTATTCACTTTCTTTACCCAGAAGTCTGGAAAGTAACGATGAACTTTTCCATCCAATGGTGATCTATAAGGTATAATTAATTCCTCGCTGGCCCATTGTTTAACATCTTGGTGTGAATCAAGATAGCGCATAAAGAGAAGTTCCCAGCGACTCCTATAAATAATATTAGTAGGATCGCCACGATACTTAGAAGGATTCTGCGGTTTAAAGACGCCTTTATAAGTTTTAGCCATATATTTATTTATAGGAAATTTCCATGGCAGCAAACAATAGTATATCATCAGTAGGTGCAGATACAGCACAACTAAGTAATAATCTTACATATCTCGATAAAATCCAAATTGGTGCTATCCGTTCTACTGGTGCAAGTCCTGCAGCCCAGGCAGGTCAAATTACAGGCAGTGTTACCGGCTCTATTGGTAATCTTAACAATACACAAAGGTCAAAACTAGAAGTAGCTTCATCTTTTGCTGCTAAACTTGAAAGCTCAGGTGTGACCTCAAAAAATACAGCAGGTTTAGTTACAAACTTTTTAAATGATAGTCTTGCAGGAAAGCAACAATTAACACAACGTGCATCACGTACTCCTACTGATTTATCAATTACTACAAATAGAATTCCTACAAAAGCAACTACCGTTGCTAATAGGATGAGTAAAAACAGGCAAGAAATTTTGGGTGGGGATCTTGATGCATTTGCTGATCTTTCTTTTCCATCAGATCTTGTATCTAATAAAACACCTGCGTTTTTAGAATTACACTTTAAAAAATATAGTAGATCTGATCCATTTTCCAAAGGTAATGTGTCTGGAAGTGAAAAAGTGTTTTTACCATTGCCAGATAACTTTGCATTTAATCACTCTGTAAAATATGATCAGCGTGATACAGGTATCCTTGGTGATGTTGTACAGAGCAGTGCAGGAAAAGATATGATTTCAGCGGCCGAACAAGGAAATATAATGAAAGCTGCTGAAATTGCTAAAGTAGCATTAAATGAATTAAATGAAGCTGAAGCAAAAAATGCTGTGCAAAATGTTTTATCTCGAGTTGCATATAGTAATTTGGCCGATACAGATGTAGGTGGATTAGCATCTCAAATTGTAGGTGCTATTCCTAACCCACACCCATCAGTGTTTTTTAAAGGATTAGAGCTTCGCCAATTTACTTGGAACTGGAAATTAGTTCCTCGGACGCGCGCAGATGCTACTAACATTAAAAATATTATTACATTCTTAAAGCAAAAGATTCTCCCATCGGCTCCACCTGGCGGATCTAAATTAATATATCCATATTTACTTCGTCCTGTTGTAAATGGTTCTGATCTTGGTAATTTTAAAACCGCGGCTGTAAGATCTCTTATGATTAATTTTTCAGGTGAAGGCCAATCTGCATTCTTTATTGATGGTAATCCAGTATCAGTTCTTTTAAGTATGGAATTCCAGGAAGTAGAAATGTATACGGCTGAGGACGCATAAATGGCAGAGCAAAACAAATACTTTAAAAAGTTTCCATTTATGGATTACAATGGCACAACCGCTGTCAATATTATGAAGCGCGCTGATTTTAATAGTAAAGTAAAAAACTTTTTTACTGCGTTTAATCCTTATTCTCTTGGTGATCAAGATTTAGTAGATCATGTCGCACATGATTATTACAATGACGTAGATTTAGATTGGGTAATCCATTACGCAAATGATTCGGTTGATCCGTATTTTAATTATCATTTAGATAGTCAAAAGTTTGAGCGCTATATTAAAAACAAATATGGCAGCACAATTGAAGCCAAGAAAAAAATTGTAAGCTATCGAAATAATTGGAGAGGTGACGAAAGTCTTCTTTCCCCAGATGGTTATAATAGTTTACCTGGCGAGAGAAAAAAATATTGGGTACCAATAGATAATGCAATAGGCGTAATTTCTTATCAAAGAGCAGAAGAAGATTGGTTTGCTTCAACAAATAAAGTTGAAACTATAAGCTTTTCCACTACACCATCAACCACGTTTACTAAAGATGAAACGATTACTGATGATAGTAATAGTGAAAACAAAGCTACAATATCTTTTGCAAATACAAGCACAATTACAATTAGAGATATTCGTGGTACTTTTGAAAGCAATACAAACATAACAGTAACAGGCGAAACTTCAGGTGTTACAGCTACTTTAGATCATACAACATGGAAGCTTATTACACATGTAATTCCATTTGGAGAGCAAATTTATTATAGCCCATTATATGCTTATGATTATGAGTTTGAGCAAAATGAATTGAAGCGTGAAATTTATCTTTTAGAACCAGCATATACTGAAAAGGTAAATAAACAATTAAGTGATTTATTACAGTGAGCAAATGAATGACCGCTTTAGACGTATCTGATGTAATTATACCTAACAAAGAAATATGGATCTCACCATTTGGTGCTAGCCGAGTTCATAACATGTATCCTCAGGTACAAGGTATTGATATTTACGAATCATTAGATAATTTTTCTTTAACTGCAGATTTTTTCTTAGAAGATAGTATTGAATTGATTAATAATCTTCCAATTGCAGGCGAGGAAGAAGTAGAAATTACAATTCAAACACCGTCGCGACCTTCGTGTACTTATAAGTTATTTGTTGAAAGTATTCAAGGCATGAAAACAAATGACATGTCTAATATTAAAAAGTATAAGTTGCGCTGTGTAACAAAAGATTTTCTTAAAAATTCTTGGAATGTTTATTCAAAGCGTTACAAGGATATGAACTACGATGCAGCAGTTAACGCTATCTTAAAAGATGAATTGGTAGTTTCAAAAGAAGTTGTTGTTGATCCTACGAAAGGTAAGTTCGATTATGTTGTAAACAATATTCGTCCTTTCCAAGCTGTAGATCTTATTAAAGAGAGGGCAGTATCTCCTAATTATAAATCATCAATATTTTTGTTTTGGGAAGATTGGGAAAAATATTACTTTAAAACTTTTGAAGCAGTAATCGAAGAAAGAAAAGGTAAAGCTGAAGATTTCGTATTTACATATGATGAAACTAATAGGCAACCTGAATATGGATCGCCAATCAACGTTAGAAATATTTTAGCATACGAAACGATTACTCAAGGTGCTTCAGTAGACAAAGTAATGGCAGGTACTATGAGAAATCAGTATCGTGAGTTTGATATTTTCCGTGGTACTTATTATACAATGAATGAATATAATAATACTGGCCAGCACACTAATTATAAGTTTACTGACGCAAATGAAGATATGAATAGTTCGAAGTATAGTTCATTTGTAACTTCAAAGCCTGGTGTTACAAAAATGGCAGTTAAAGATAGCTTAAGACCTGAAATGGAACATAATACTAATATACATTGGAAGCGTGGTTTTGAAAATAGAATGTATCAATACGGTATGCGTATACGTGTTTATGGAGATACTGCTTTGCGTGTTGGTGATATGGTAAAAGCAAAAGTACCTGATATTTCAGGTGTCACTGTTGAACCTAAGCAGCAGGAATTATATTCAGAAAATTATGTAGTACGTACTTTAAGACACAGATTAGATAAAAGAGATAATGCTGAGTTTGAACATTTTATGATTTTAGATATACGTAAACCAAATATGAAGAAGGCAATATAATATGGCGCATTATCATTTAGGTGATACTTTCCGTTGGTTTATTGCACGTGTGATAGACATTAAAGATCCAGAAAAAATGGGTCGAGTTCAAATACGTGTTATTCATGAGCAAACCGGAGAGCTTGGTAAAAAAGTCGATCAATATGGATTTCTAAATGAAGAATTGTTATGGGCTTATCCAATATCTGCAATTCAATCTGCTTCGTTATCTTGGAAAAAAGTTGTAGAGTTAGAAAAATTTGAAACACCGGATTGGGTAGATGCGGTAGGTTTATCACCAACTGGAATTGCAGTTGGAACATACGCATTTGGTTTTTATCTAGATGGTTATGAGCAAAACATACCAATGATTTTTGGTACGTATCATAAGCAATCTATTTTCCCAGAGCCAGGAACTAAGATAGAAGAAATGCTTCAGGATACACCACCTGAAAAAGATTACAAATATCATGATGTATCTGCATTAGCAAAAGGTTTTTTTGAAGACCCAATAACAAAAGAAGGTGGGCCCGGTCAAACGCTGCCAAAAGAACCATACGAATATTCAAAACTGTGGAGAGATGAAACAGACGATCCTTTAGCTATTAGCACAGTAGATGAAATGCCTACTGCCTATAATACAGAGTATCCTTATAACTTAACTTATACTACAAAATCAGGCCATGCAATTGAGTTGGATGATACTCCCGGCCACGAACGTATGCATATGTGGCATAGGTCCGGAACATATGAAGAAATTTCTAATGCTCCATCAAATCCTGGAATTGACGCTGACCGAGGCAAAGTAAAAAATGTGTATCCTGAAACTGGGCCATCTGGTTGGAATTACACAACAGCTGGCGGAGTTGCAGAACCAGATTGGAAAGGTCGAAGATCTCGTAAAACAATGGACTCATTTTTTGAGACTGTTATAAAAGATAAGAATGAGTTATTACAAAGAGATCATAATGTATCAATTGCAAATACTCAAACTGTAAAGATTGGCAATACATATCACTGGACAGTTGGTTATCAGGATCCACCTCCTAATCGTATTAATGACAATGGCTCTACAAAATACGATGGTGGTGCAATTGATCAATACAATTTATATTTAGATGTAGCAAACAATGTTACACTTACTGCTGGAAATAATAGAGTTGTACAAGTTGGTTATGAAATAAAAGATGAAAGACGTTTAGAAAAAGATGTAGATACTTGGAATTATTTTAGAGACGTATATAACACAAGTATTTTAGTTAGTGAAAATAATTATCTTTTATCTGTCGGGTATAATAAAGATACTGAACGTAAAATTGATAGATCTTATTCTCCAGTTACTAAAAACTATTATCGTGATGTAGGTAATAATACAATCCAAACAACAGAAAATAATATGGCAGTGTCTGTTGGATATAGTAAAGATGAAGAACGTGGATTATCTGATACAGATGAATCAACATATTATCGTGATGTAAGAAATAACACTCATATTAGAACTAACAACAACTATAATTTAAATGTGGGTTTAACAAAAGATCAAGAAAGAAAATTATCACCTTTAGATTATGGTAACTATTATAATAATGTAGCTGGGAATCTTTATCATCATGTTGGTGGTGATGAAATTTTTGAAGTTCAAGGTAATCATACAACACAAGCTTACATAATAAGCAACAAAGCTAAAGTAGGAAATTTTTTAGAATCTGAAGGTGGCTTGTGGTTAAAATCTGGTACAGGTATTACAGTTGATTCTGATATGACTGTTATTAATGATAAAACTCTTAACGCAAGATTGAGTGCTAAAAATGGTGCATCTGGATCTTGGACAACACCAGATGGTAAGAAAGTTACTGTCACTGCAGGAATTGTTACGGATATAGTATAATGAGTGTACAAAACGCAACGGAACAAATTAACGCCTGGATTGCTGAATTAGAAGCGATGACTGGCGTAGTATATGTTGAACAAGCAAAAGTTAATGATAACTTTGATCCAGAAAAACCAATTGGTCCTGATAATCAAACGTTTTCTGCGAATCCAAGTTATGATCCAAATACACCAACAACTGTAAATGAAGATACCGGTGCATTAGAAAATTTTCCATATGAAACCGAGCAAGTTCCAGTAAATGGTGCATTTAGTTGTGAAAGGCTGCAGGAATTAGTTGATCAATATGTTCAACATATTACTGATTCGATAGCATCTCACGCAGAGTCAATAGCAAATATTATGTCTACTTGGGCACCTCTTTTATCTTTACCATCTGATCCACTTAAAATTTTAACGTGGGCGGCAAAAGTAGTTGGTGGCCCGGTAGCTCAACAAATTGCTTTGATTGTCCAATTAGTTATTGATCTAGCACAATTAGCATCTGCAATTGCAAATTTAATTAGTGCAGTAACAAGTGCTATTGCACAATTGATTTCTTGTTTAGAACAAACACTATTTAATGCTATCGATGATGTTATTAATTCAATTTATCAAAATGCTGCTAACCTCATTGCAACAGCAGAAAGTTTGGTTGATAGTATTATTGCCAACGCACTTCAAACTACAGGTGCACAAGACTTACTTGATGAAATCGATGCAATTGGTGATGATTTAGGTGCAGCAACTGATGCTATGTCAGATGCTGTTACTGATGCGGCCGCGGCAGCTGCTTCTATTGAAGAACTAGGAACTAGGGAAGATCAATTAAAATCTTCTATTGCACTCAATAGTCTTTCTTTACAGACACGAATAGATAAAGGTTTAGCAGGAGTCGATGGCACACCAATTGGTTCTGGCGCAGGCGGAGGTGGATAATTATGGAACAAGTATTTGACCCACAAAGAGTTCTCGCAACTTTACAAAAATTAGATAAACAAACAGCAGCTATAGCTCAATCAATGTCAGCTATTGAATCGAGCATTGCAACTGCTCCTGCACTTACTAATCTTACAGTTAATGCTGCAGCCCTTCCATCCGGCGGTGACTTTAGTAATACACCGTATAGTGCTAGCGTAGATTATAAAGGTGATGTAAGTGGACCAGATCAGAGTAATACTTTTGTAGTTGCAAATGTAGTAGCAGAAGCAAATACAATAACAAGTTATGGATTACCGGTTGGAAATACCGCTTCATCGTATAATATAACTTTAGTTGTTCCAGATGGTGCTGACACGCCTATAACATTTTGGATGTCGACTAAACCTGGATCTAATAGCATTGCACAAAATGCATATGTAACAGATAGGGCCCAAGCTGTCAGTATTACAAGCAACACGACAATTAAATTTAAAATTGGTGATAATACTGGTGTATTTTCAAATACTTCTCAAATTTATTCATATTCATATTTAATTGAAGATGAAACATATTATATGAATTTTACTTACAATACGTTTGGTAATTTTTCTGGTTCAAAGATGGCGGTTGATTTTGAAGTTCCAGAAGGAATATTTGAAACACGTTTAACTCTTACGGGTATTAAAATATGAGCATTGAAACTGATGTGCAAGCAAGAATTGCAGATATACAATCACGAGCAGCAGCAGTTACAGTAACGGCTTCTGCATTAGAGCAACAAGTAGCTAATCAGCCACCACCACAAACAAATACTATTACAATTGAAGTTGGCAATAGTTCAATTGTTGTAACTGCTTCTGGAATTACAATTAGCGGCCCAGTTACTTTTAGTAACGCAGTGTCTCTTCCAGCTGGATCAACAATTGACGGCTATGTTACTACTACCGATTTTAATACACACACCAGCAATAACGATGCACACGGTGGTCATTATGTACCACCTTCAGGTAATACTTAATATCATATAAATAAAAAATAAATAAGAAGAGTCTAACATGGGCGTAAAGATAGCAAAAAAAGATTTTGAATTTCTACAGGCCGGCAGGCCCGAAGAAGTTTATAGTGATTTTGTGCATACCTTTTTACCACATCCTCACACTGCTCAGATTACTCGTAAAGTAAATGTAGAAGCAGTAAAACATTCTTTGAGAAATATTATTTTTACGAATAAATATGAGAGATTACGTAATCCCGCATTTGGTAGTAATCTCACACGTTATTTGTTTGAACCTCTACAAGATTATATTTTATCAGAAATAGAAGATAATATTGAAGAAACAATTAAGCTATATGAACCTCGCGTCAATGTTACTAGCGTTAAAGCTACATCAGAATACGATGACAACACTGTCAACGTTACCATTAGATTTTACGTATTAACTTCTCAAACAGAAGAAGAAGTTGATATTGTACTTTATAGAGTAAGATAAATGGCCCAGTCAAGTATTAACCTCACAACTCTCGATTTTGATAGTATTAAAAATAATCTTAAGACTTATTTAAAGTCACAGAATATTTTTAGAGATTACGATTTCGAAGGATCTAACATCAGCGTATTGCTTGATATATTAGCGTATAATACAAACATTAATGCTTTTTACATGAATATGTTAAGCAATGAAATGTTTTTAGATTCTGCTATCATGAGAGATTCTATTGTGTCACATGCAAAAGAATTAAACTATGTGCCACGTTCATTTAGATCTGCTACTGCAACAGTAGATATCACAATACGCGATACACAAGCAACTGCTGGTGCTGTTGTGATTCCTCGTGGTACGTCGTTTACCGGAACAACTGGGAATAAGAACTTTACTTTTGTAACTGCTGATAACGTATTAGCATTAAATCCTGCAAATGATAACGATCAGAATACTTATATAGCTTCTGCTATTAAGATATACGAAGGCGATCTAAATTACGATTCTTATATAACAAACTCTAATGCAACCGAAAGATTTATTATTACAAATAAAACAGTTGATACTAATAGTATTAGAGTAACCGTAATTGAAGATAATGGTGAAAATACTTATACGTATTTAAAAAGAGACAAGTTATTTGGTTTAGATTCTACATCGCTAGTTTTCTTTTTACAGGCTGCAGAAAATGATACGTATGAAATTCTTTTTGGTGATGGTGTAATTGGTCGCAAACCAAAAGATAACTCAGTAGTTTTAATTGAATATCGTGCTTGTAATGGTGAACTACCAAATGGAATTAGAAATTTTAGAGCTGACGATGATATTGGCACTGGTGTTGTAACTAATGTTTCAGTTTCAGTTGATGCAGAAACAAAAGAAGTGCTAGCAGCTCAAGGTGGTTCTATTGCAGAATCTATTGAGTCAATTAAATTCAATGCTCCTCGCGCGTTTGCAACACAAGAACGTGTAATTACTTCAGATGATTATAAAACTCTGTTAAAAGCAAACTTTTCAGAAATTAATGATGTTGCTGCGTATGGAGGTGAAGCAGAAGATCCACCGCAATTTGGAAAAGTATTTGTTGCTGTTGATTTAAAAACTGCAGATGCTTTACCGCCATCAAGAAAAGCAGAATATTATAATTTTATTAAACCATTATCAGCTTTGGCAATAAATCCAGTGTTTGTTGATCCACAATATACTTACATTAAAGTTGATAGTTTAGTCAAATATGATATTACACAAACAAGCTTAAATATTGACGATATTAAACTTTTAGCTAGCTCAGCAATACAAAACTATAATTTAACAAACATTAACGGGTTTGAAAAAACTTTTAGATATAGTAATTTAGTTAGTGCGATTGATTCTGCACAATCTTCTATTATTAGTAATGATACTAATACTTATGCTATTAAATCATTTGTAGTTGATCAATTTTCGCGAAACTTTACTATTAATTTTGGATTCCCTTTAAGAGATGATATACCAGGAACTTTACCCAATCACGATTCGAATCAAATTAAAACAGTCTTTTCATCACCATTTATTTTTGATGGAAAGGAATGTACTATAGAAGATGATGGTTTGGGTTTCCTTAATATTGTATCAGGTAATGATGAATTTCATGAAATTGTTAGGCCAACAGGTACCGTCAACTACACAACAGGTGTTGTCATTATAGAGAATTTTAGGGTTCAAAAAATAGTTCAAGAAAATTATTTAAATCTTTACGCAAGAACAAAAGGAAAAGACATCACGCCAATTAATAGAACTATTCTTTCAATTAGGGATGTTGATGTTAACGTCAAGGTAGAACAGGTTAGACTTTAATGTTTGATATAGAAAAACAAATATCTCCTCTTATAGAAAGTCAGTTTCCTGATTTTTATCAAGAAGAAGGACAGTTATTTGTTGCATTTATAAAAGCTTATTATGAGTGGATGGAAAAAAATCAATTTATAGATGCAAACGATAATACTGTAAAAAACGTTTCACCTGCTCTATATCACTCACGTAGATTGCCAGAGTATAGAGATATTGATACAACGTTAGATGATTTTATTCTTTCATTTAAAAATAAGTATTTGTCTAACATTCAATTTAACGTCGCATCTAATAAGAAACTTTTTATTAAAAACTCATTGGACTTTTATCGTTCAAAAGGAACAGAGCAAGCAGTTGATCTCTTTTTTAAATTAATATATGGTTTAGAAGCAAGAATTTACACTCCTGCTGACGACTTATTTAGACCGTCAGACAATACGTGGATTAACGTAAACTACTTAGAAGTTGTTGGTTTTAAATCTAATCTTAATATGTTAGGAAGAATGGTATATGGTTCTTTAAGTAATGCATCTGGCTATGCTGAAAGAATTAATAGAGTCAAAAAAGGTGGTCGTTATATTGATGTTATTCAATTAGCTAATATTACAGGTGATTTTAAAACCGGTGAACAAGTAGAAACTCGTGATTTGACTCAAAATGTAACAACAAAAATTATTGGTTCATTTTCTAATTTTGATGTTACATTGTCGACACCTGGATTTACCATAGGTGAACAATTATATGTAGATGGTGGTAATGGTAAAAGAGGAAAAGCTACAGTAGCAAATACTGCAAACTATACAGGTGTGATTGAGTTTGAACTTTTAAATGGCGGTTGGGGATATACCAATACTGCCGAAGTTCAAGGCTCTGATGTAATGTTTAATTTTAGCACATTATCTATAACTAATAATCAAGTGTTTGCAGTCAATAATCCATATCAAACTTTTGAAATTGTTAGACAAGATCTTGTAAGATTAAACTTTGCAAATATAGAACCATTTTCAGTTGGTGATAACTTATTTGCATATCACGCAAATAATGATGTTAGCTTTAAAGGTTCTATTGTATCAATAGATGTTGATAGTGAATTTGTGACTGTAAATTATGATGCTGATACTTATTCAAACACTTTAATTTTAACTACGAACACGTTTTATACTACAGCAAATGCTTCAAATTATACAGTATCGAGTAATAATTTAAATGTAACTGCTACAGGAAACGTAATAGGAACTTCTGTGAATATGCTTGTTGAATATACTACAACAAACATTGATTCGGATTCTACACTTAGGCTCAAAAAAAATGACGTTGTTTATCAAAAACACCCAAGTGATAAAATTTATGCAAATGGAAATGTAACTGGGTTATTGGCACAAACAAATGCTACAACTGGCGCCGTGCGTTATTTTTTAGACATTGATAGAAATGTTGGTGTTTTTAGAAATAATGAACCATTTTATAGATTACCTCGTCCCGAAGAGTCAGACGCTGTTATTAACACAGAATATACAATTTCCGGAATATCTAATGTTAATATGGGTGTGATCGACGTAACAAATCCATTTTATGATTCTGCTAATGTTGTAGGAACTACTTCCGGAACAATTGGTAATGCACGAAGATTTACTTATCAAACAGAAGCAGCGTTCACAGTTAAGCAAACTTTTGCAGGAGACGTTGTCGATGCAGCATTATCAGAATCACAACAACTAGAAAACTTTTACTCAAATGAATTGATTTCTGATATTTCAGGAAATACTATTATTAATTTTGGTGTCCTTTCTGCAGGAAATACGTCTCCAGGTTATGGTTCAGATTTACTTTATAATACGAGTAATAATATAGAATATACAAATACATCAATTCAAAATGCAATTGGATTAGCAAATATTGAAATTGGTTCTATTGATTCTATTATTACTACAAACCCAGGTAGAGGTTATCCAGTAGATCCATACTTTATTATATACGAACCAAAAGTAAAACACATGGAACGTTATGATTTTGAAATTGTATATAATAAAGAAGCTGAAGAAAAGAATTTTATTATTGGTGAAACAATTCAATTATCAACGAATTCTAATGTAAGAGCTAAAATTTATTATCATAATCAAAACAAAGGAATTCTTCGAGCAACTCGAATACATCTTGCAGATAATTGGACAACCACTGATGATATGAGACCTGGGACGATTATTAGAGGTGTACAATCAGACGTCACCGCGGGCATTAATACTATTTTTGAAATGAGAGATCGAGAAAAAACTGGATTAAACGCAAAAGTAAGATCTACTGCATTATCAGGAAATGGTTTTATTACACAACTTAATGTAATTGATTCTGGTTATGGATATTTTGATGGAGAAACAGTAACACTTATTTCTTTCCTCAATTCAGAAAGAACCGTAGCGGGTCAAATTAAACACGGCAAACAAGGCGTAGCACCAGGTGTGCATGATAGTAGGAAGTCATTTTTAAGTTCAGATAAATACTTACACGACAATGATTTTTATCAAGAATATTCATATCAGGTTTTAACAGCATTACCTTTTGATAAATACAAAGATATACTTCTTAAAGTATTACATACTGCTGGGACTAAGCCATTTGGTGGCTATGTTGGAACTTCTGAAGTCCCAGTTTCAATTGAAACTAAATCTTCAACAGCAGAATTTGATATTAAGAAGTTTGACTTATTTGTCAACACAAATGAATTCTATTCTGCAACAATAGCTTAAGAGATTAAAATGGCAAAGAAACTTGTACCAAGTGAATTTAAAACACATTTGATTGATCAGATTGTTGAATCTGTGACTGAGCCAGCTAATACCGTTTATTACGCGTTTGTTGGTAATCATATGACAGACGCTAGTACAATTGAAGAAATTGATGAACCATTAGAAAAATTAAAAAATCTTAGTATTGACACCTATCGAAACATGATTTTTGGAAAAAAGATTACAAGCAATGACGTTAAGATCATGATAAAAAGAAACGATTGGGTTGCTAATACTGTTTATCAAATGTATGACGACGAAGTTGAAGATTTATATGATAAGAATTTTCATGTTGTAGTTGATGAAAATTCATTTAAACACGTTTACAAGTGTTTGTATAATGCTGGTGGAAAAGTTTCTACATCTAAGCCTCTTTTTCAAGATGCAAAATATGATGCAGCATTATTTCAAGAAGGAGATAACTATTATGAAACCGCTGATGGTTATCAATGGAAATACATGTATAGTATTCCTTCTACAACATTTACTAAATTTGCAACTCAAAACTATATTCCAGTTGTAGCAAACACTACAGTATCTAATAATGCTACCGAAGGTTCTATTGACGTAGTAAAAGTAGATACTGGAGGTAGAAACTATAATAATTTTGTTCGTGCACAATTTAACAACTCAGACATTGGTGCTCGTGGCACAAGTGACGAACTAAGATTACCTGCAGGATCTTCAACTGTACAAGATTTTTATGCAAATACGATTATGTACTTGACCTCAGGCACAGGCGCAGGACAATATAGAAAAATTAAATCTTCAGAAGATCCGAGTAGTAATGGTCAAGTGTTTGTAACTTTAGATCAAGATGGCGATGATGACATATATGGATTATTTAATCCAAGTCCAGATGGTACAACTACATATGAAATTATGCCTGAGTGTAGAATTATTGGTGATGGCACTGAAACAGTTACGGCGTATGCCCGCGCAATCATTGATGAAGCTAGTACAAACAGCGTATCAAAAATCGAAATGTTAGACGTTGGTAGAGATTATAATTTTGCTACAGCAGAAATTTTACAAGGTGTTGTAGGATCGTCTGCAAATAACTTTTTAAGTGTAGGTGAAAAGACTGCGCCTACGCCCGCAACAGTGAGACCAATGATATCACCGCAGGGCGGCCATGGTACTAATTCTGCTATTGAACTTGGTGGTAGATTTTTATCTATGTATATGAAGTTTGAAAGAGATGAAGGCGATACTATTCCTACAGAGAATTCTTTTTCCCAGTTTGGTATTATTCGTGATCCTCTTTTTTCTAATGTAGAAATTGGAACAACTACTTCAGCAAATACAAGTCAAGCAGGAGCCGATGGTACTTTTGCAGCAAATGAAACGTTTGTACAATTTGAAAAATTAAAATTACAAGGATCGTTTACTGTTGTAGATGGAAATACTGCACTTGTACAAGAAGCAAATGGTTCGTTTGATTATAGTGCATTTTTGAAAGATAGTGATTATATTTTTATTAAATCTGATACGTCAGTAACTTATAACCATCTTTCAAAAGTAGCAATTTCTGGTTCTAATAATACATCTATTGAACTGCAAACTGCACCAAGTTTTACTTTGACGCCAGGAACAACAACATCTAATACAACTGCTTATTTGGCGCGTGTAATTTCTACTGGAAAAATTAAACAAGTTTCAAATACTTCATCGTTTTATGCTAATAAAGTAGATCCATCATTAGTTCCTGGCGAATTAATTTATGGTCAAACTTCAAAGTCTGTAGCTAATGTAGCTTCAATTAATATAAATAGTAGAATACAAGCAAATACTGCACAATATAATTTTGGATCATATCGACAAGTCACTACAATTTTAGGTACTCTTGCAGATCCAAATACTCCCTTTGAAGCAGATGAAGAAGTTTATCAGACCGATAAAGACTTTACAGCAAAAGTATTTTCAGCAAATAACACTCACCTTTTAGTAACAAATGTAAGTGGAACGTTGGATACTTCTGTAGATATTATCGGCAGAAATAACGGAGCAGTTTTACAATCGACAGTTGGTAATACGCTTGATAAATATAATGGCGATTTAGATCCAACCGAAGGAAATATCATTTATTTACAAAATGACGTACCCGTCACGCGAAATCAAAACCAAACAGAAGAAATTCGTGTAATATTGGAGTTTTAAGTAATGTCTTTAGACTTAGAAACAAATTTATCAGTCTCTCCATACTTTGATGATTATGACGTAGAAAAAGATTACTACCGAGTATTATTTAAGCCCGCTACCGCGGTGCAAGTAAGAGAACTGAATCAACTTCAAACGCTTTTACAAGAGCAAGTTAATAGGTTTGGAGATCATATTTTAAAATCCGGTACCTTATTGGATGGTTGTCAGTTTTCGTATCAAAGTTCAATTCCTTTTGCAAAATTAAAAGATACGACTACTACAGGCGCAGCAACTTCTTTAGAATTATTAAATGGATTATTTGTTAAAAATTCATCAAATGTTATTGCACGAGTAATTAAAACAACTGAAGGCTTTGAATCAAACAACCCAGATTTAAAGACAGTATATTTAGAATATAATAATGCAGGTAGTAATCAAGATGCTGATAGCTTTGCTGAAGGCGATACATTAACTTTTTATGATAATCAATATCCAATTAACGATGTTAATATTACTAATCAGTCGCAAGGATTTTCAAACGCTGACGCAGTTGTAATTTTAAGTGCTATTGAAGTTCAAAATACTACAGGTGGATTAGATTTTGCTAATGGTCAATTCCAAGTTGGTGAATTAATTGAGCAATCAACTACTAATGCTAAAGCTATTATTACAGAAGTAGATACTACAACAAACGCTGAAATTGTTATTCTTAAAATTAAACCAAGAACTGAAGATCTTGCACAAGCAAATAACAACGCTTGGAGTTTCGCAGAAGATTTAACGTTTACTTCAAATACTACAGGAAATGAAGCACTCTTAACACAGTTTATTGGCGAAGGGGCCGGTGCAAGTTTAATTACTACCGGTGCAGGTGGTATTCAAACTATCACTGTTAACGAAGGTGGTGTTAATTATTATTTAGCACCACATGTTTCAATTTCTTCTACTCAAGCTTCTAATACACAAATTAATACTTTTGATGCTGACGCAGAAAATTATGTTGATCGTATAGCTATTCCACAAGCTGGAACGCTTCCTAACTCAGGATCAGGTGGGCCAACTGTTGGCTTTGGTTTTGGTATTACAGTAGGTGACGGTGAAATTTATCAAAAAGGTCACTTCCTTAAAGTACTTCCACAATCTGGAATTGTAGCTAAGTATTCAAATACTCCTTCTGATGTTTCAGTAGGTTTTAAAACTATAGAGTCAATTGTTAATACTTCTATTGATCAAACTCTATTTGATAACGCCCAAGGCTTTTTAAATGAAAATGCACCTGGCGCTGATAGATTAAAATTAGTTCCTACTTTAGAAGTCAAAACTTTTGAAGAAGCAGATGACGATCCAGAATTTTTAGGACTTGTTAAGTTTTCAGAAGGGCGCCCTTTCCAAGTTAATCGACTTACTTCATACAATCAAATTGAAGAAGTAATGGCCGAGCGTTCGTATGATCAGGCTGGTAACTATGTCATCGATCAATTCCACGCAACTTCAAGGTCAGTAGCAAATACTGAAGAATTGGATTCACATTTTAGTTACGTACTTGATCCTGGCCACGCTTATATTGGTGGACATCGTGTACGTACAGAAAGAAACTACGCAAAAGACGTAGAAAAATCTACAGAAGTAGATTCTGAATCAAACACTTCGATTGATATTAATTATGGAAACTATACACGGGTTAATGAACTTGTAGGTTTACATAATTTTACGACAGGCACTCGAGTTCAATTACAAAGGGTTGCTCGTAATTCAATTTCTCAAAATAACATTGAAGCTTCAGCCGATGTCACTTCTGGTACAACTATTGGTAATGCTCGAATAAGATCAGTTATGCTAGAAAGTGGTATACCTGGCACAGCCAATGCAGTGTACCGTTTGTATTTGTTTGATATTAAAATGAATGCAGGTAAAAAGTTTGGTCGAGTTAGATCAATCTTTAGTCCAGCGGTTGGCGCAGGTCGACCGGGATTAGCAGATACTGTATTAACTCAAGGTAACTCTACAGTATTGCGAAGATTAAAAAATAATTTGGTTGAAGGAACAACAATTCAAGCTCTGACAGAAGCTGAAATTATTCGACAAGCAGAAAATTCGTTATTGTTTAATTTGGGTAGACCAATTAAGCAATTTGACAAAATAGATTATAAGTATCGTAGTGCTGCTGATAGTATTACTGCTCAAGCAAATGGTTTGGTTACAATCTCTGCTGAGAGTGGGGCTTCGTGGCATTATCGTGGATCTCTTAATACTTCTGAACTTAATGAATTAATCATTGTGCCTGAAAATCATTTAGTTGATAGTACAGTGATTATTGCTAGTGCTAATTTTTCCAATACAGCAACAACAATATCAACAGACGATGCGACAGACTTATTGTTAAGTAATGTTAAAGTTGGCGATTGGTTATATATTAATAATGGTTATAACGGAATAGGTGAATACGTATGTGTAACACGAGTAGCTAATAATAGTGCACTTACATATCAAGGTACTATCAACGGCGGTGCTGGCAATGTTCAACGAGCATTCCCTGCTAACGTACCAATTCCATTAGCAAATCGTAGTCTTAGACCAGACGGCAGTAATGGTATTTCCGTGTCTGCAAACTCTTCTACACTTACGATTGATTTAGATATTGCTACATCGCAAAATACTGTGTCAGCAATTTATACGCAACAATTATCAAATACCACGCCAGTATCACTAGAAGTTAGTCGTAAACAATATGTTAAAATTAATACCGCCAATAACGATGCAGGAACGACCGGGCCATGGTGTTTAGGATTACCTGGCATCTTTAGATTGAGCGGTGTATATGCAGGTAATACCGCAACCGGCACTAACTTAAGAGATGAATTCTATGTAGATCATAATCAAAATAAAAATTACTATGGTCTCGGATATCTTTACAAAGGTAATTACTCAGATCACACAGTAAGTGGTGAATATTTAGTTGAGGTCGACGTTTTAAGACCTTCCTCAACCGGCGTAAAGGTTATCAATTCATATAATCTTGATGATGATGTTGTTTTAGATCAATTGTATGTTGCTAATACCACTATGAACATTATGGAAATTCCAGAAGTTAATAGTGATAAAGGCGAGTATTATGACTTGAGAGAGTGTGTTGACTTTAGACCATTCATGGCAAATACTGCAGCCTTTGCAGGTTCTAACACTGCAGCAACTACTAACCCAGCGGAACCAACACCTGCTAATAAGTTTGACACTAGTGCTAATTATAAGTTCCCACTTCCTGATTGTTATTTTTTATTTGATTATCAAGTATATCAAGATCGTCAGGATCAAATTACTATAAACTCAGAAGGTGAATTTGAATTTTTACTTGGAACTGAATTAAGATCTACTGACAACAATAATCAATTAGTTTTATATAGATCATCTGTACGTCCTTATCCTTCTCTTCCACAAAATTTATCAATTGAAATGGAAGAAATTGTAGATACTCGCGTATTTAATTTAGATCCTGCAAAAGGAAGTCATCGTAGAGATAGATTTACTACTGCCATTGATCGTGTTGACAAACAGCCAAAAGGCTACACGATGGAAGAAATTGGGCAGTTGGAGCGAAGAATTGAATCATTAGAATATATTGCAAACATTAGCGAATTGGAAAATTCTGTTGCTAATAGAACAATTCAAAGTTCTGTAGATTCTACTTTAGAAAGATTTAAGTTTGGATTCTTTGTTGACAATTTTGCTAATTATGACTTTACAGATCAAACTAGTCCAGAGCATAATTCTACGATTTATGAATATGTATTACAACCAGGCAAAACTTCTATTAACTTAGATTACGATTTAGATCGTTATACATATGGTCATTTGCTTGAAGGTGAGACTATTCAATTTAAATCTCAGAGAAAGCGTTTGTTAAGTCAGAGAAATGCTACTGCTGGTCCTATCGTTCCAGAAGAACCAACACCAACTGTTGAAACTAAGTGTAGTTATATTACTCAAAAAACAACAAGATATAACAGAACAATGACTGTTGGTTCTTATGGAGAAGTATGGGAAGAAAATACTTTCACTCTTTCTGAATCACTTGATGCGCAAGGACAAGACATTGTTATTACCTTTGATGTCTATGGTGGACAAGATAGAATTGAAGTATATCAGCATACATCTAAACCAACAGCAAATTCTAAAGAAACTGGAACTGCGCTGTTTATTCCTGGTGGTGTAGGTGCTTCACTTTTAACTAATACAAGTGCAGCTGAAAAAGTAAAAGTTAGAAACAAAAAATATATTAATCCTAGCTATAAATCATATTCAACTGGGTCGCGAGCCTGGAATGTAAATTATAGTTTATCTGGAAGTGGCACAAGCGCTTTCTTAACATATTCTGGAAAAATTACAATTCCATATGATTTATCTAAAGGCAGATATATTACTGTAAGAAATTACAAAAGATCACCTTTACATAATTATGAAATTTGTTACCCAATTACAAATTATGCAGATCCAATTTATGATAGTGGATCTAAAGAAAAGCCTTATGTCCCACCACCGCCACCAGTAAGACCACCGGCAGACCCAGGTGGAGGTGGCTGTCCTGCTGCTGGTACACCGTGGGGAACAAAGTGCCATGGTGTATATACAGTAAACTACGTTTATACGGGCAGATCAGCTGGTGGATTTGGTTGTACTATTACTCGAAGAGGCATCGGCAAAAAGATACCTGGCAAGTGTGGATATGTTGTACAACCTCCACCAGATCCGTGTGCTAATACAGCACCACCGCCTCCACCAAAGGTTAATACTGATGATGGGTGTCAGAATAATAGTAATCCAAATAATTGTGACGTGTTGACTCCAACAACACCACCACCGGTTACGCCGCCACCAGTTCCACCTAAAGAACCGCCGGCGCCACCACCGCCACCGCCTAAGCAACCACCACCACCACCTTCGACACCGCCGCCAAGTAAGACGAGCGCGCCACCGCCGCCGCCTCCGCCTCCGGCACCTACTAATCCAGGTCCAGCTGGTGAGTCTCCAAATAATACATTTGGTGCGGGACCTCGTGGCGGCCGCAGGAATCATCGATAAGGGGATATTTAAAAAATGGCAACTAGAATGAGACGAATTCCAAAGCATGTTCCACTTGCAACGAACAGGGCTAAAAAGAAAAATGAAAACTTTTTCAAATTGCCTGTTCGCTCGCAAGGTGCGTCAAAAGATAAACCTCTTTTTATATCGTTTAATGGCTTAAAACCTAAAACAAAATATATGGTTGGCATAAGAAATCAAGATGCTAATAAATTTGAAGATATCACACCTTGGTGTTATCCTGGTTTTGGCCATAAAAAGTTAAATGCCGATAGAACAAATAAAAGAGATTTATATACTTATTTTGTAACAAACGAGTCGGGCGAGCTTAGTTTGTGGGTTCGAAATCAAGGTACACAAAACGTTGCTTTTCCTTCTGGTGGACAAAAGCCGGCCTTTAATAAGCATTGGAGACATCAAAAAAGATTATTACCACCAGAGCCAAGAAATAATATTATTTTAATTGAATATGCTAAAGTAGATAATCCTACTTCTTTAGATAAAATTAAAACAATTAAAACTGGTATTAATTTAAGTGATCCTAATACGTATCCACCAAAATCTTTGGTAGATGTATTAATTCCTGAACCGACAACTGATAATCGTTATACAACGATGAGAAAAAAGCCTGACTTTATACAAAGTTTTTATGTTGACAATAAATCAGTAAAAAATTCTAAGTCAGTTGACATTACAGACATTACTTTATATTTAAGAAAGAAAGCACCAAGAAATGGAAGCTCAGGCTTAAAAGATCCTGGCATTTTGGTTACTCTTTTAGATATGAGTCGTGGTCAACCCGTTACAAGTAGATTTTATAGTGATTCATATTCTTATATGAGTTGGTCTTCTATTAATGCTTCAGGTGATGCATCGGCCGGGACTACATTTACATTTAAAGATCCAGTCACAGTAAAAACTGGAAGAACTTACGCATTTGCTGTTGATGTTTTAGACGAAGATTTTGAACTTTGGAAGTCAATTAAAGGCGACAGGTTAGTAGGTACAGACGATAAGCCATCACCTGGCTCAAGCCCAGAGCATACTGGAGATTTGTTTGAAAGATCTTCATTTACGGCTGGAACAGGGGCAGGTAATCCACGACAATCTTTATTTAGAAAAAATTCAAAAGCAGATTTGAAGTTTGATGTGCATGTTTCCGAATACACGTTAGATGATGTAGAATTTTATCTCGTCAATGATGCTTATGAATTCTTAACTTTAAATGCTAATGATGAAGATTGGATTGGTGGTGAATGGGTTTATAAAGAAGCTAATGCACAATCTGGAACAATTAGTATTACAAAGGGTACTAATAAAATTACTGGATCTGGTACGACCTTTACAAGTGGCAACTTAGAAGATAACTATATTGTAATTAGAGGTGCTAATACTCTTTATGAGGAAATTGTAAAGGTTGACACTGTTGCAAACAGTACTTGTTTATATCTTGAAGACGATGCAACTCTTACTATTTCAGGTGGAACGTATTTAGTTACGCCTATGGCGCAAGTAGATGATTATTTTAAGAGCGGTAGAGATTTAGTTTGTACACAATCTACTGCAAATACTACAATGTATTTCCAAGCAAATGATACTATTCGTGGTATTGAATCGGATCAGTCAGCAACAATTTCTGCTGTAGATAATCAACCATTATCAGTTTATCGTTCTGATTTTAATATGAAATTACCACCAATGTTTCGTTTAACAACTGACTATTCATTTGCACAAGCAAGCGGAAATACTTATTATATTGCTAGTAATGCAAGTGCACCTTTCCCTAATCCTGCAGTTGCACCAGTATTTGATTTATTAAAGCCAAATCATATTAGGAATTATGAATCAGTTATTCTTTCAAGATCAAATGAAGTGCAGCACGCATCTAATTTGTACGATGGCGCAACTGTTTCAAATCCGTATCGTGGAAGATCTTCTGCTATTCGCATTAGGTATATTTACACCGGATCAAACACGACTTCATTTGAATGTCCTCGACTCAAAGTAAATGAGTGTAATATTATTACTCACTCTTGGGATATTAATAATGATGCTACGAATGAGCATACAAACAATGGTAACGCGTTTACTAAGCATATTTCCAAGCCACTTTCTTTTAGTCGAGATAATGCAGCTGAAGATATTAGAGTCATTTATAACTCATATAAGCCAGCAAATACTGACATTAAAGTCTTTGCTAAAATTATTAATGAAAAGGATGACGATGCTCTTGATGATAAGTATTGGACTGAGTTAGAATTGACTTCAGGCGAAGGTCAAATTAGTTCTAAAGATAACCCAAGCGATTATCGTGAATTTGAATATGGGTTCCCAGCGTATCCGCCCTCAAGCAGTACAACCGATGGTACAATTA
>Ga0181574_10000293_pt1 | contig 46043 bp, 36 predicted proteins | sample 101ome_24_FD_145600 | JGI IMG/M metagenome (GOLD analysis project Ga0181574, IMG submission 145600) | Coastal salt marsh microbial communities from the Groves Creek Marsh, Skidaway Island, Georgia - 101410AT metaG (spades assembly) | ecosystem: Environmental > Aquatic > Marine > Intertidal zone... | reverse complement strand
CGCAATTGTATATCATTCCAGGGCCATTGCAAACGTCGCACTCATCCAACTCACCCACGCACTCATCGTCTTCATCGCAGATACCATCCTCATCTTCATCAATTTCACAACACTCGGTGTAGGTGTTGGAATCAAGACAATACAGGTAAGCATCATTGCAAATCGCGTCCCATAAATTATCGACACAGTACTGGTCGTTGTTGACGACTTCCTCTGCACACGGTTGGCAGTCAGCCAAGGTGTAAGAGTCAGCTGGAGTGCAACCGAAATAGGCGGGCCCGACGCCGATTTCCGGAATCCACCATCCGCATCCACATCCGGGATAATCATTAGAGATGAGGCATGCATTGTAGGCATTATTGCATACGACATCCCACGTAACGCTCTCGCAATAGGCGTCTCCGCTGGTGACTTCCTCTGCACACCCTTGACATTCAGCAAAAGTGTAAGCGTCAGGGGGTGTGCAGCCAAAATAAGCAGGTCCGGCACCCACTTCGGGAATCCACCACCCGCATTCACATCCGGGATAATCATTAGAGACCAAACATGCATTGTAGGCATTATTGCATACGACATCCCACGTAACGCTCTCGCAATAAGCGTCTCCGCTGGTGACTTCCTCTGCACACCCTTGACATTCAGCAAAAGTGTAAGCGTCAGGGGGTGTGCAGCCAAAATAAGCAGGTCCGGCACCCACTTCGGGAATCCACCACCCGCATTCATTGAACGGATATTCTATTCCAATGGATTCTGAATGCCCATAGGCCCACATTCCATTTTGCACCGGAATGATTAGGAGCAAGAAAAGCACGACAAAAGCGGGATACTTTGGCATGACGACTAATTTGGCTAATAGGTAAGATACGAAAATTCCAATAAAAGTTGAGTATACACGTGCAGATTGAAGACAAATCATTCGAATTATTCGGCTTATTTTCGCCCTAAGCCATTCATTCAAAACATGAAAATTTCATTGCCACTCTTGCTAGGTGCATTAGCCACTTGCACAAGCTCATTTGCTCAACTCCAATCACCCACCCCTGAAGCCGGTGAAACCTTTATTCAAAAAGTGGTAGACGGATTTGCGGAAATCATGAACGACACGGGCGGACCCGGCCAATCGTATGATTTGACCTACTTGTTCAATCCCGATTGGGGCGCCACCTCAGTGCCTGCTTCTTTCGTGAGTGTCGCGTCAACGCCGAATGGCAAGGTGTTCGCCGGATCGGACATCACGATTCAAGCGGACGGTCAGGACACCTACTATTCCTACGGGGACTCTTACGAATACCACGGTGGAACGCAAGGTGCGCTTGTCGTGGCTTACGACGATACAGAAGTGTATTGGCCTTTTCCGTTCAGCATTGGCGATACATCGGAGGACACGTTCGCCTGTGAATACGGAACAGCGGGTATTACGGTGTTTCGCACCGGATCTGTGATGTCAGAATGCATTTCGTCCGGGACGTTGGGATTGCCAGGTGAGGTATACTATGAAGACGTCTACCGCATCCAAATGACGGAAGTGCTCGTGGATTCGACTTTCCTGGGTACATACGAAGTCACGATTTCGGGGGATTATTTCATGTCGGCAGATTACCCCATAACCCTCGCGGCACTGCTCAACATCACAACGGTGGATACGCCCATTTCGGGCGAACCCATCATCACAGAGGCTGCGGCGGGCGTTTGGATTGATGAATATGTGATGGACGCACCGGAGATGGAGGCGATGGCATTTGCCATGTCACCGAACCCTGCCCGGGACCACGTCACGTTGGTCGGGCTTCAGGCCGGTGAGGACGTCGTGGTTTATGGCATGGACGGCCGGGAGTGGAAACGCCAAACGGTTCGACCCGGGTTGCGTGCGGAGCTCATGAACGTCAGTGATTTGCCAGCTGGAACGTACGTCGTTCGCTGCGGTGAGGGTGCCGCTCAGCAGCTGGTGATTCAGCGTTAATACGCGCGGTCGTTTCGGCCTTCGACGTAATAGACAAACGCGCGGTTGACTACTTTGTGGCCGCCCGGTGTCGGGAAGTCGCCGGTGAAGTACCAATCGCCGGTGTTGTTCGGGCACGCGGAATGCAAGCCTTCAATCGATTGGAAGACGATTTTGACTTCGGCCTTCATGCCCTCGGGTGTAAGCAATTGAGAAATGCGATCGCTGATTTCGTCGGTGGTGAACGGCTCGTAAATCGCTTTGACCTGGTTGATGTTTTCTTCCTTGGGTAGAGCGACTTGCGCTTTGCATCGTTCGTAGGTTTCGTCGATGATGTGGTCCAAACCGCGCTCGCGGATCAAACTAATCGCCGCCTGGAAGGCGATGAAATCACCAAGTCTCGCCATGTCGATGCCGTAGCAGTCGGGGTAGCGGATTTGAGGCGCGCTGGAGGCAACGACGATGCGTTTCGGTTGGAGGCGGTCGAGGATGCGCAGGATGGATTTCTTCAGCGTGGTGCCTCGGACGATGCTGTCGTCAATGACGACGAGGTTGTCGCGGCCGGGTTTGACGGTGCCGTATGCGATGTCGTATACGTGGGCGACGAGGTCATCGCGGTTGGCGTCTTCCGTGATGAAGGTGCGCAACTTCGCGTCTTTGATGGCAATCTTTTCGATGCGTGCGCGCTCGTCAAGGATTCGTTTGATTTCTTCCGGATCTGGATTGGCACCCATCCCGATGATCCGGGCGATTTTGGCTTGGTTTTGATAGTCTTCCAGGCCCTTGATCAATCCGTAGAAACAGACTTCTGCCGTGTTTGGGATGAAGCTCGTCACCGTGTGATCGAGGTCGTGCTCAACCGATTCCAAGATTTTGGGAACGAGTTGCCGGCCCAATTCCTTGCGCTCCCGGTAAATGTCTTGGTCGTTGCCGCGGCTGAAATAGATGCGCTCGAAACTGCACGCCTTGCGATCTCCGGGCTTCTTCACTTCCGGCGTGCTGACCGTGCCGTCGCGCTTGATGATGAGCGCATGGCCGGGAGCGAGTTCTTGCACCGCCGAGGTTTCCACGTTGAAGGCCGTTTGAATCACAGGGCGCTCACTCGTGACGACCACCACCTCATCATCTTCGTACCAGAAACAAGGCCGAATGCCATTCGGGTCGCGCATGACGAACGCGTCGCCGTGACCGACGAGTCCACACATGACGTATCCGCCGTCGAGGGAGTTGGCCGCGTGCCGCAAGATGGTTTGCACGTCGAGATCGCTCGCTATGCGCTCCGAAATCGCCTCGTTTTCCAAACCCTCTTCCTTGAACTGATCGAAGAGCCGTTGGTTTTCGACATCGAGGAAATGCCCGATGCGCTCGAGCAGAGTCACCGTATCGGCTTTCTCTTTCGGGTGTTGGCCTAATCCAACCAGTTTGTCAAACAACTCGTCGGTGTTGGTCATGTTGAAGTTGCCCGCGACAACGAGGTTCCGCGTTCGCCAATTGTTTTGGCGCAAGAATGGGTGGCAGTTTTCAACCTGATTTTTCCCGTACGTGCCATAACGCAAGTGGGCCAAAAACAACTCCCCAGTGAACGCCATCTCCTCTTGCAAAAACGTGCTGTCCGCAAGCTGTTCACTGGACAACCCCTCGAAGCGCGGCATGATCCGGCTGAACACGTCTTGGATGGGCCGGGGGTCTACGGATCGAATCCTCGAGATGTAGCGTTTTCCGGGAGGGACATTGAGTTTGATATTCGCCAAACCCGCTCCGTCTTGCCCGCGATTGTGCTGCTTTTCCATCAGCAGGTACATCTTGTTCAGACCGTAAAACGCACTGCCGTATTTGTCGATGTAGTATTGTAAGGGCTGCTTCAAGCGAAGCATCGCAATGCCACATTCGTGTTGGAGGAAGTCGCTCATTCGGGACGGATTCAGGCGAAGATTCGCGGCAAAGTTACGCTGATGAAAAGCACCTCAGGCATTGCAGGGAGAATTTCTCGAAAACCGCCCCAACCGCCTACCGCCACGATCGATTTCCTTGTAGCCCACCGGTGTGTATGAAGAGGATGCGCTTCCCGTGGAGCTCAGAAGATTCTTTCAAGAACTGTCGAAGCCGCATCAGAGTTTTTGCGGTGTACACGCCATCCAGCGGAACTTGCGTTTCGCTTTCCCAGTCGAGGATGAAGGCTTTCACGTCTTCATCGATATTTCCGAATCCTCCAGCGTGCGCGTCGTTCCAAACGTGGACATCGTGCATAAGATCAGCCGCCCAACGGCCATCGTACAATGTTTGAGAGAGCAGGCGCGTGAGCAGACTTTCCATTTGAACGCCTTTCAAAGCACTCCCCACATAAAGCGGAGCGGAGCCCTTCAATCCAATCGCTAAGCCCGCCGCGGTGGCACCCGTGCCGGCGCTCACCACGACTGCATCCCATGGCAGACGGAGATCCTCTCCTGTCACGAGTGATTGGCAGCCCATCACACCGAGGGCATCCCCCGCGCCCTCCGGCACCACCCAAGGGTTGCCAAAGCGATCCCGTAACCACGCCTTGAAAAACGGCGCCTCCTTTTCCCGGTATTCCTCACGGGAAACAGGAAACAACTGCATTCCAAACGAGCGGCAATCACGCAACGTCGGCGTTGGCGACTGCTCGATTTCTTGGGCGGTCGCACGGACGACCCCGATGGTGCGCAACCCAAGTTCGGCGCCCATGGCCGCGGTCGCGTGGAGGTGGTTAGACCACGCGCCTCCGAAGGTCAAGATCGAACGCGAAGGTTGTTGCAACGCCTTTTCGAGGTGGTACCTGAGTTTCCATGCTTTGTTTCCAGGTGCCAGCGGATGTGCCAGGTCGAGCCGCCGCACCCAAAGCTCCACCCCGCAGGCTTCGGTAGGCGTCCAGCGGACGCGTTCGGTATTGAATTCAGGCATTGGTCTCATGCGTGGTAAATTTGCAACATGCGGAGCGATTTGGAACCAGAGGACTTTTATTACAGCGAAGAAGGCTTCATCGTCTTTACCGAACAATACCACCTCAAGCGCGGTCATTGTTGTCAAAGCGGCTGTAAACATTGTCCCTACGGTTACGATCGCCGCACGGGAAAAATCAAAAAGCCATGACCACTCCTCCGATGAGCGCCGAAGAATTAACCGCTTTCCAACGTGAAATCACCGAAGGCATCCCCGCCCAACTCCCCGAACCTAGCCTACGTTCGACAGGGGTGAGCCATGCGCCGGTGCGGAAGGATATCCTCACCGAAAAGGAAAAGGTGTTGGCGTTGCGGAATGCGTTGCGGTATTTTCCTGCAGATCAGCACTCGGAACTCGCTCCGGAGTTTGCAGCAGAATTGCGCCAATACGGCCGCATCTACATGTATCGGTTGCGCCCTTCATACGCGATGCACGCTCGGCCGATCGAAGCGTATCCTGCGGTTTCCCAGCAAGCCGCCTCCATCATGTTGATGATTCAGAACAACCTTGATCCGGCCGTCGCCCAGCACCCAGAAGAGCTTATTACTTACGGCGGCAACGGAGGGGTTTTCCAAAACTGGGCCCAATACCGATTGACCATGCAGTACCTCAGCCAAATGACGGAGGAGCAGACGTTGGTCATGTACAGCGGCCACCCCATGGGTGTGTTCCCGTCTCATGCGGATGCGCCGCGTGTAGTGGTCACCAACGGCATGGTCATCCCCAATTACTCCAAACCAGACGATTGGGAACGCATGAACGCCCTCGGCGTATCCCAATACGGTCAGATGACGGCGGGATCCTACATGTACATTGGGCCGCAAGGAATCGTTCACGGCACCACCATCACTGTGTTGAACGCTGTGCGCATGAACGACAAGACGGGTTCAGGCCCTGCGGGTAAGCTTTTTGTCACCGCCGGTCTTGGAGGCATGAGTGGCGCTCAACCGAAAGCAGGAAACATTGCAGGTGTGGTGAGCGTGACGGCCGAAGTCAACTCCGAAGCGGCTTACAAACGCCATGAGCAGGGTTGGGTGGATCATGTCATTGAGGACGTGCACGAGCTCACGGAAAAGGTGCAGGCTTCGGTTGCAGTGAAAGAGGCGGTCTCGTATGCATACCTCGGCAACGTGGTGGACGTATGGGAGGCTTTCGACCGAGCGGGGCTGTTTGTGGATTTGGGCTCGGACCAAACTTCGCTGCACAATCCGTGGGCAGGCGGATACTACCCAGCCGGACTTGGATTTGAAGAAGCGAATGAAATGATGGCGCGTGATCCAGAAGGGTTTGCGGTGCATGTGAAAGAGTCGCTACGGCGGCATGCAGCGGCTGTCAACCGCCATACGGCCAAAGGCACGTATTTCTTTGATTATGGGAACGCGTTTTTGCTCGAGGCTTCGCGTTCAGGCGCAGACGTCATGAATGAGGATGGAACCGGCTTCCGGTATCCGAGTTATGTGCAGGACATCATGGGCCCGATGTGTTTCGATTACGGTTTCGGACCGTTTCGTTGGGTCTGCACGAGTGGCAAGCCGGAAGATTTGGAATTGACTGATACGCTGGCATGTGAGGTGCTTGAGCGCTTGATGCAGGAGGCTCCGGCCGACATTCGCCAGCAAATGGATGACAACATCCGGTGGATCAAAGGGGCCAAGGCCAACAAGCTGGTCGTCGGTTCGCAAGCTCGGATTTTATATGCCGATGCTCAAGGCCGCATGGAAATTGCAAAGGCTTTCAATGACGCGATTGCTGCAGGCCAACTCGCTGGTCCGGTCGTTTTAGGCCGCGACCACCACGACGTGAGTGGCACCGATTCGCCGTTCCGCGAAACCTCAAACATCTATGACGGCTCGGCGTTTACAGCGGACATGGCCGTACAAAATTTCGCAGGCGATGCGTTTCGCGGAGCCACGTGGATTTCGCTGCACAACGGTGGAGGTGTCGGCTGGGGTGAAGTGATGAACGGCGGGTTTGGCATGCTCATCGATGGCAGCGCAGATGCGGAACGTCGACTCAAATCCATGCTGCACTGGGACGTCAACAATGGCATTGCACGACGCAGCTGGGCGCGCAACGAAGGCGCGGAGTGGGCCATTCGCCGCGCCATGGAACAAGAGCCGCGCCTAAAAGTGACCATGCCGGCCCACGCGGACGATGCAGTCATTCAGCACGCATTGAATGGCTGATGTCCGGATCAATCGACGCATATCAGGACGTATTCGATGCGTCTTCGTCATGGGGCGACCTTCAAGGCGCGCGCTTCGAGGCGTGCACGTTCAAGAATGTGAGTTGGGCTGAAAAGGACCTGCGGCAGGCGCGTTTTGAGGATTGCACGTTTGAGGATTGCGATTGGTCCAATGCACGGGTGTTGGGGGTGAGTTTGCAGGGCGTGCAGATGATTGGATGCAAATTGTTAGGCGTGCGCTTCGAAATGTGCAATCCGTTGGGGCTGGAGCTGCGGCTTGAATCGTGCAATTGTGAATCGGCGTCTTTCTTGGGAATGGATCTTCGTGGAGTGAAATGGAAGGGCGGAAAGGCTCATCAAGCGGACTTCAGCGATGCCAATGCTCAGGGAGTTTGCTTTGATGAAGTTGCATTTGATAACGCGGTTTTTGATCGAACCAATTTGTGCGAAGCCGATTTTCGGACGGCGACGGGATGGCGTATTGACCCGACTCGGAATCAATTGAACGCCGCGCGATTTGATTCGGAGGCTTTAACTGGCCTCTTGGAGCAATGGAAGCTCCGGTACGATTGATTTGGTCTTTTAGTAGAAACCTCGGAAACGAATTAACGTTAATTTCGTTTCCAACGGCAGGGGGAAGGTGTATTTTTGCACCCTCAAAATGGACCAAAATACAGACCATACAGCGACTGATGACGCCCGCAAAGCGTTGATTCAAAGGGCCACAGAAGTGTTTATGCGCCTGGGGATTCGAGCCGTAAACATGGCCGATTTGGCTACGGAACTATCTGTTTCGAAGAAGACGCTCTACAAGCATGTGACCGACAAACGCGACCTGATCTTGCAGTGCATGGATTCGCATTGCAGCGAGATGGAATCGGTCATTGCAGATGCCAAAAAGGACAGCGAGAACGCGATTGACGCGGAACTCAAGTTGATCCGGTTCATCCACCGCACGACATCTCAAATGCACCCCAGCGTGCTTTTTGATTTGCGCAAGTACCATCCGAAAGCCTTCCAATTGGTGGTCGAACGCCGCAACGGCATCATGCTCGGCACGGTCCAACGCAACATCGCACAAGGCCAAAAGGAGGGCCTGTACCGGTTGGATGTGATGCCCGAAGTGGCGGCGACTTTCCTCATCAGTTTGAGTGAATCTGTGAAGGCGATGGCGGAAACCGGGGAACACGCGGTGGCACTGCCGCAGTTGTACCTGCAATCCGCCTTGTATCACATCCGCGCCATCAGCTCGCCGAGCGGTTTGGCCTATTTGGAAGAAAAAATGAAAAACGAAAACCTGTTCGCATGAAAAATGGCACATGGAAACCGATGGCCGCACTGGCTTTGAGCTTGCTCTGGATGGGGCACGTGCAACACGTCGATGCGCAATCGAATTACGCGGTGAGCCTCGCCGAGGCACAAGCGATTGCATTGGAAAATGCATTTGCCATGCAATATGCTGCGCTGGACAAATCAAAAGCGGAGCGCGACGTGAAAGAGGTGCTGGCCTCAGGACTGCCCCAAGTCAATCTCATAGCAGACTACAGCCAATACATTGACATACCGACCCAGGTGGCTCCCGGAGACATGTTCGGCTTTCCTGATTACTTGACGACGTTCCTCGGCGGTGTTTCGCAGGCAACAGGTGTAGCGTTGGACGCGCCAAACGTGGACCCCAATGCGCTCTCAGAATTTCAATTCGGCCAGGCGCACACGGCCAACGTGGGCGTCCAAGCAAGCCAACTCGTTTTCAGCGGCTCCTATTTCGTTGGGATTCGCGCTTCGCAACTGTTTGTGGAAGCGCGCGACCGCGCCACCGATCGCACCGCGGATGAGGTGTTGCGTCAGGTAACAGAGGCCTACCATTTGGTGTTGGCTGCTGAGGAAGGCTTGGCATTGGCAGAGGAAGCAAACGAACTGATTCAAGAAAGTTTGCGGGAGGTTTCGGAACTGCAGCGCGCGGGATTTGCAGATGCATTGGCCGTCGACCGCCTGCGGTTGGCGCAAAAGGAACTGGAGGCACAAGCGCTGAGCGCTGAGCAGCAGGTTGGATTGGCCAAGGGATTGCTCGCCTTCCAAATGGGCATTGGATTGACCGATGGATTGGCCTTGACGGAAAACATGGCGGATTTATTGACCAATGGAAAAGAATTGGAATGGGTGAGCCGGCCGTTTGATCCCGCGGCGTTGCCGGCGATTCAAGAGCAGCAGGTGTATTTGGATTTGGCCGGATTGGACGTGACCAACCAGAAGGCCAAAGGCTGGCCGCAAATCGCCGCATTCTACACGAACCAAGAAAATGCCCAACGTGACGCCTTCAACTTTTTCGATTCCGACTTGAAATGGTACCCCATTCAATTGTGGGGTGTGAACATGTCCATGCCGCTTTGGACGAGTTTTGGCGGAAAACAACAGGTCGAGAAAAAGAAAATCGAACAAGAACGCGCCCGGATTGGATTGGCGCAATTGACCCAAGCTGCTGAAATGGAGTATGCAAACGCTCGAGCTGGCTTTACCAACGCGACGGCGGTTTTGAACAACGCTCGTCAAGCCGAAACCATCGCCGAGAAAATTTACACCCAAACCGAAACCGGATTTAACGAAGGGGTGACCTCCTCCTTTGAATGGAACGAGGCGCGGAATACGCTGCTCGAAGCGCGCGGCCGCCGCCTCGCCGCATCACTGGATTGGCTGAACGCCCGTGTTGCCTTGCAAACTGCCATAAGCGCTTTTTAAACGATGATTTCAACGAACCTCGATAGCATGAAGAATTTTTTGAACCCCCTCCGAAATTTGGCCTCTGCGGTCGGCTTGGTGATCACTTGTGTATGGATGGGATGTGGATCCCCAACTGAGCAAGCAGCGGATGAATCGGCTCCTGCAGCATCTCGCCTCGTAAACGTGGCGGTGGAAACGCTGACGCCGCAACCCTTTACGCATCGATTTTCGGTGCAGGGCAATGTGGAAACGGATCGAAACGCTCTCCTCACGACGGAGTTTGGTGGACGAATTGAATCCGTCATGGTGCGTGAAGGCGCACAGGTCAACGCAGGGGATGCGCTCGTGAAAGTGGATACGGATGTCATCGAACGATCCATGGCAGAGTTGCAAACGCAGTTGGATTTGGCTCAGGCAGTCTTTGATCGCCAAGAGCGCTTGTGGAATCAAAACATCGGTTCGGAAATCGAGTTCCTCCAAGCAAAAACCCAACTCGAATCCCTTCAACGTTCAATGGCGACACTCAATGAGCAAAAGGACATGGCGGTGATGCGCGCACCTTTTGACGGCGTGGTGGACCGGTGCCTGGCGAAGACAGGCGAATTTGCTGCACCTGGCGCTCCGCTCGTGCGCATCGTGAATTTGCGCGACATGAAGGTTCGGGCGATGGTGAGTGATCATTATGCGGGGCGCATGTCCAAAGGCATGCCAGCCACGGTGATTGTTAGCGGTGTCGATACCATTGAGACGCGCGTTGGTCGTGTTGGGAAGTTCATCAACCCGGCCAACCGCACCTTAGAAATCACGTTGCCGCTGCCTGAGGGAACGTCTTTTTTGCCCAATATGTTTGCCAGCGTATGGCTGGAAGATCTGAATTTGGACAGTGCCCTCGTCTTGCCGAGTTCATTGATTCAGCAGGACATCAACGGGGATGAATTTGTGTTCGTCGCGGAAGGAAGCGGAGCGACCCGAACGGTGGTCAAGCACGTGCTCGAGATGGGAATGGGATCCGGTGATGACATATTGGTGACCTCTGGGTTGGCTTTTGGTCAAGCCATCATTTCCAAAGGTGCCACGCGTGTTGTGGCTGGTCAACAAGTGAACATCATCGCGGAATAAGGCGGCCATGGAAGAAAATCAATTGCCCACCGAAGGCACCCGTGAATTTGGCTTGAGTTCGTGGAGCGTGACCAACCGCGTCACGGTATTTGTCCTGATAGCCATCATCAGCATCAGCGGGTTATACAGTTACATCACGGTGCCCAAGGAGAGTTTCCCCGAGGTGGTCGTTCCGGAGATATACATCGGCACGCCATACCCTGGAAACAGCCCGATCAACATCGAAAAACTCATTACGCGCCCGCTTGAAAAGGAGATCAACACGATCACCGGGGTGGATGAAATTTCGTCGACATCCATTCAAGGTTACAGCGCCATCGATGTGAAATTCGACTTTGACGTGACGCCCGACGAGGCGCTTCGCAAAGTGAAGGACGCGGTGGACAAAGCAAAGGCAGATCCGGAATTTCCAGACGACCTGCCCGCCGATCCCAACGTCTTCGAGTTGAATTTCACGGAGCTGTTGCCCGTCATGAACGTAAACCTTTCAGGCGATTACAGTTTGGATGAATTGAAGCGTTACGCCGAGCAGCTTGAGGAAGACATTGAAGAGCTTCCGGAGATTTCGAAAGTGGACATCCGCGGGGTGATGGACAAGGAAGTGGAGATTGTGGTAGACCACCTGCGTGCGGAAGCGATGCAAGTGAGTTTCAATGACATTTCAGGGGCCATTGCGCAAGAAAACGTGACTGTTTCAGGAGGCGATTTACTCGTGGATAATTTCCGTCGCACTGTTCAGGTGGTTGGGGATTTTCAGTCGATGGAGGACATTGAAAACGTCATCATCAAAAGCGAAAACAATGCTCCAGTTTACCTGCGGGATGTGGCGACGGTGCGTTTTGTGGAGCAAGAGAAGACGAGTTATGCACGAGAATACTTGCAGCCCGTTGTTTCGTTGGACATCATCAAGCGAGCGGGGGAAAACCTCATTGCCGCATCGGATGGCATCAACGCGATCATTGCTTCAGCAAAAGAATCTTACCTGCCATCAAATTTGAGTGTGAGCATCACCAACGACCAATCCGATCAAACGCGGACCCAGGTGGAGGAGCTTCAAAATTCCATCATATTCGGGGTGTTGCTCGTGGTCGGCGTGTTGTTGTTTTTCCTCGGCTTGCGCAATGCACTTTTCGTAGGGGTGGCGATTCCGCTCTCGATGTTCATGTCGTTCATGGTGTTGAGTGCGCTCGGCATCACATTCAATGTGATGGTGCTCTTTTCGCTGGTACTGGCGTTGGGCATGCTCGTCGACAACGGAATCGTGGTGGTGGAGAACATCTACCGCCTCATGGATGAGGGAAAATCGGCGTTTGAAGCAGCAAAGCTTGGGGTTGGTGAGGTGGCTTGGCCCATCATCGCGTCCACCGCGACGACGCTCGCCGCATTCCTGCCCTTGGCGATTTGGCCCGGTCTTATTGGGGAGTTCATGAAATATTTGCCCATCACGTTGATCGTGGTGTTGAGCTCATCGCTTTTCGTCGCACTGGTGATCAACCCGGTGCTGACGGCGACCTTCATGGTGGTGGGAGAGGAATCAGTCAACAAGCGCCGCTCCGTGCGTGTATTCGTTTCCTTGGCAGCGTTCGGTTGCGTGTTCTTGGCGTTGGGTGCAACAGCGTTTGGCAACGTGCTGATCATTGCGGGTTTGTTGACTGTGCTGAACAGCCATGTGCTGAACCCGGCTACGAAATTGTTCCAAAACCGGTTTTTGCCTCGGCTCGAACGCGGTTATGAGCGGTTCCTGCGGTTTGCATTGGCCAAACGCCGGCCTTGGTTCTTTTTCTTCGGCACCGCCAGCCTGATGGTCGTGGCATTCGTTCTGCTCGGAGCTTTTCCACCCAAAGTGGAGTTCTTCCCTAGCAACGAGCCGCAATATTTGAACATCTTCATCAGTAAGCCGATTGGCACGGACATCGAAGAGACCAATCGTGTGACGCGCGAAATCGAAGGGATGGTGCTTGAGGTGCTAAATGACGACCGGTTCAAACGCCCAAACTCAGAAACGGGCGAGCTCGAATCGTACATGGCCAATTCGGTCATCGGCCAAGTGGGTAACGGGACGAGCGATCCGCAGGAGGGCCCCTCCCTCGGCAACACGCCTCATAAAGCGCGCATCGTCGTGAACTTTGTGAAGTTCCAAGACCGCCGCGGCCAATCCACGCGGGACTTATTGAACGGCGTTCGCGAGCGACTGAGTGGCTATCCGGAAGCGGAAATCGTGGTGACCAAGAATTCAGACGGACCGCCGCAAGGACCGCCAATCAACCTCGAGATTCGGGGGGAAGATTACGATGAGGTGTTGGCTACCGCCACGGCGATAAGGCAATACTTGCGCGGACTGGGATTCGCCGGTGTCGAAGAATTGAAAATCGATGTGGACAAGCGCAAGCCCGAGTTGCCGATCACCATTGATCGGGAGAAGGCGCGCCGTTACGGCTTGTCCACGCAAAACATCGGCTACACGATACGAACGGCGTTGTTCGGTCGCGAGGTGAGCTCGTACAAAGACGGTGAGGACGATTACCCCATCAATGTCCGCTTTGAAGAAGATTCCCGGAATAACGTTGACGCACTGATGAACCAGAAGGTCATCTTCCGCAGCGCATCGGACGGTCAAATCAAGGAGGTGCCCATCAGCGCCGTTGCCACAGCCGAGCGCAGCACCACCTTCAGCAGTGTGAAGCGAAAGGATTTGGACCGCATCATCACGTTGAGCTCCAACGTCCTCGAAGGTGCCAACGCGAACGAAATCGTGCAGGGCATGAAGGATGCGCTTGCTGAATTCGACGTTCCGGATGGCGTGCGCTACGCATTCACTGGACAACAAGAGGAGCAGGAGAAGGAACTAGCGTTTTTGTCGCGCGCGCTTTTGCTGGCCTTGTTCTTGATCATTTTGATCATCGTGGCTCAATTCAACTCCATCACCACGCCGTTCATCATTGGCTTCAGTGTGTTCTTTAGCCTCATCGGTGTGTTGCTTGGGTTGGTGATTTTCCAAATGGATTTTGTCATCATCATGACCATGATCGGTATCATTTCGTTGGCGGGTGTGGTGGTGAACAATGCGATCGTCCTCATCGACTATACCGATTTGGTCCGCGAGCGCAAGCGCACGGAACAAGGGGTATCGACACAATTGCCCTTTTCCGAGGTGGTGGAATCCATCGTGACGGGTGGCCGCACGCGTTTGCGCCCCGTACTGCTTACGGCCATCACGACCGTCTTGGGTTTATTGCCGCTTGCCATCGGCTTGAACATTGATTTCGTGTCGTTGGTGACTGATTACGATCCGCGTATTTACATCGGCGGAGACAACAACGTTTTCTGGAAGCCGATGAGTTGGGCGATCATTTATGGGCTGACATTTGCCACCTTCCTCACGCTCATCATTGTTCCGGTGATGTACTGGTGGATTACACGCATGCAGTACAAGTACTTCCTGAAGGAGTCGGTTTAATTGCCGCGTTGTTCGCGCGCGACTCGGTGAGGAATGCGTGTGAGAATCTCGTATGGAATGGTTTCGGCTGCCGCCGCAAAGTCCTCGATGCGCTGGTGCAAGCCAAAAATTTCTACGGAATCGCCCACGGTGACTTCTGGGATTTGGCTCACATCGACCATGACCATGTCCATGCAGACTTTGCCCACAACGCGCGCCTGTTGGCCCCGGATGGTAACAGCACCGCGCCCGTTGGACAAGTTGCGCGGGAATCCGTCTGCGTAACCGACTGGAAGGGTAGCCAAGGTACGCGGGTGCGCAGCGGCATCCTCGAATCCGTATCCCACGCCTTCGTTCGCGGGAACGTGGTGTAGCGAAGAAATGCTGGTTTCAAATCGCACGACAGGTTGGAGTTGGAGCCCCTTGGACGCCACCAATTCGATGCCCATCAACCCGATTCCGATGCGCACATAGTCGCCTGTAACTTCAGGGAACCTCAAGCATCCAGCGGTGTTCAAGATGTGGGATTGAAGATGCGGCTTGTGGGCGCGCAAGGCCTTCACGACCGACTCGAATGTTTCAATCTGCTTCTGAGTTTTCGCATCGTGCGCTGGGCGTTCTGCGCTGGCCAAATGGCTGAATACTGTTTTGACTTCCGTTTCCGGCCTGCGAATCAAGTCGATAAGGCCTTCCAGTTCGTCGGGACTGAAGCCCAATCGATGCATGCCACTATCGATTTTGAGGTGAATGGGCCAAGGGGCGCCATCGTGACCCTGTTGTTCAAGCGTTGAGATGAGGTTTTCGTACTGGTCTGATGTGTGTATGGTAGGTTCGAGTCGGTAGGCAATCAGGGTAGAAAGGGTGTTAGGCGTGGGGTTGAGCACGAGGATGCGCATGGAGATGCCGTGTTTCCGCAGCTCGACTCCTTCTTCGGTGCAGGCAACGGCCACGAGTGGAACACGATGGAATTGGAGCACGCGAGCGATGGCTGGGGCGTTGGTGCCGTAACCTGATGCTTTGATGACAGCCAAAAGTTCTGCTCCAATCGGCGCGTGGACACGAATGAAATTTCGAAGACTTCGGAGGTTGTGAGCAAGGGCCTCCAAGTCCAAGACCAACCGCGTGGCGTGACCTTGCTGTGTCAGCGCATTCACGAGGCGTTCGAATTTTTCCGCCCGCGGACCCTTGACCAAAACGTGCGCACCTTCAAAGGCATCGCGTTCCTTTTCAATGGCTTGAAGTGCGGACTCTGTGCTCGAGAAGTGCCGCCAACCAGCTTGTTCGGCAGCCGATTCCCAAACGGCTCCGATGGTCCAGATGTCTCGAATTCCTTTACCGTCGACGATGGTGTTCAATCGTTGTGCATCCTCTGCACACATGCCAGGAATTGGACCTACGATCATGGCCTTGCGTTCGCCCCCAGGAATTAAGGCCAAATCGCTCACAGCCAACCCCAACGCATCCCAATCATTGGTATACGCATCGGATAACACCCAGTTCCCGTCCGACTTTCGATGCCGTTGCATGCGGTGATCCAGGTCCTTGAATTCCAAAAAGGCGGGGGCAATTCGTTCTGCGTTCAACCCCCAAACCAAAGCGGTCAATGCGGCGGTCATGGCGTTGCGATAGGCGATTTCGTCGGAAAAGGGCAATGTCCAACTGAAAGGTTTACCCTCCCAATGCGCTTGCACGAATCGGCCATTGCCCAAGACGTGGCTTTCAACCATGAGGCTGGCCCCCTCCGAAGCACCCCAGGTATACACGGTTATGCCCCTTTTCTCCAGTTCGATTTTGGCCTGGCTCAACGCTTCAGGCATCACGACCCACCGACACTCAGCAAACAAGGCAAGTTTGTTCTCCATCAAGGATGCACGCGATTTGAAATGTTCGAGGTGCGCATCTCCCAAATGGGTCAAAACCCCAAAATCCGGACCGATGCACGCCTGCAGGAGAGGCATTTCGTCGGGTTCAGAAATTCCAGCCTCGATGATGGCCAATTCGTGTTGATTTCCCAAGTCGCCCAGCGCCAGCGGAACGCCCACTTGGCTATTGAAGCTGCGGGGGCTGCTGTAGACGTCGCACGATGGCAACAAAAGCTGAACTAGCCATTCCTTGACGGTGGTTTTGCCGTTGCTGCCTGTGATGGCGATGGTGGGTGTGGCACATGCATCGCGCCAGCATCGCACGAGTTGTTGCCAAGAAACGATGGGGTCTTCCGACCACACGATTTCTGCGTCGGGCCAATCCGGCAATTCGACGTCGTTATGGACGATGAAAAATCGTGCGCCGGCTGCGTAGGCATCTTCGACGTAATCATGCCCGTCGTGCCACTGGCCGCGGATGGCTACAAATGCGGTTTGACCTATACGGGTGAATGGCAATTGACGGGAGTCTTGGGTGACGTGAAGGGATTGGTCGTCACTTATGGGTTCAACGGCTCGCCTTTGGTGCCGCAAGCCGCTGGGTTCAACGCTCGATGTCACCCATGTTCTCCAAGCGCCGACGTTCATTCGCTTGGTATTTCGCCATCACCAGATTGCCTGCGGGCTTCCACGAAAGCTTGGCGGGTGAGGGGAATGTACAGGTCTTTTTCGCCTACTTCGATTGTGCTATTGCCTCCCGCAATCCGGTGCGAAAAATGCGCAGGTCGCCCGGTTTCCATGCAGACGGCGTGAAGTTTGGTGACTTCTTCCGCCAGTGCCAATAGCTCTGGCATGCAACCGAATGGGATGCCTTTAAAATCCAAATCCAACCCAGCAGCGATGACCCGAATGCCGCGATCGGCGAGGTAAACGCAAGTTTGGGGCAATTCCGCATCGAAGAATTGGGCTTCATCGATGGCCACTACGGTAAATGGGCGGGATTGGGCGGTGAGGTGGTCTATGATGTCCTTGCTGGATTTGACCGTTACTGAAGGCAAAGCGTTTTGATCGTGCGAGGTGACGTGGTTCTTCTGGTAACGGGTGTCGGTGTCGGGTTTGAAGATGATGGTCGGTTGATGTGCAATTTGCGCACGCCGCACCCGCCGTAACAATTCTTCCGTTTTCCCTGAAAACATGGGTCCGCAGACCACTTCAATGCGCCCTTCACCGAGACCGGTGTGTTGGAGTGGCGAGTGTTCTTCGTGCGGGACCATGTGATTTCGATTGTTTTGGTGCTCGAAATTAATTCAGTCGCTACTTTGCAGACGCAAGTCGTGGAATCAATTTTAAAAAGAACGCATACATGACCAAGTTCGCATTCATGATCGGGCTGACCGCATTGCTCGTGGGCTGCACACGTACGGCAGGGGAAGGTGGCATGACAACGGTCACTGGATTGGTAGAGGTTGAGCAGCGGATCGTCATCACCAACCCGCTTGGAGCGGTAGTGGCGCCTGCGGCTGATGAAGACGTTTTCATCATCTATGGTGATCGTGTGGGCCCCGATGACCGGGTTCAAACCAATTACGACGGTGAGTTCGCTTTTTACGGCTTGCGTCCAGGTGATTACACGGTCTATGTGTTCAGTGAGGATACGATGCCTCCGTTCAACAACGCCCCGGACGTGGCGATCATTCATGAATTTACCATCGAATCGGGGGAAGAGCTGAAGGATTTGGGAACGCTGCGCATCTACAAAGACATCTAAGTGGTGAATCGATTGCTAGGGGCATGTTTGTTGGCGACCTGCATTGGGCAGGGTTTCGCACAATACACCGATGTAGAGGCTTGGCTTGGCGCCGGGATTCGGCAATCGTTTCGCTCCGATTGGAAGTGGTCATTGCAATGGGAGAATCGCTGGAATCAAGATTTGCACTGGCACGAACAAGGGCTCATCGACGTCGCTGTGGATCGTAAGCTGACGAAACACTGGGAATTGAGCGCTCAATGGCGCTTTTCGGAGCGGCAGGAAAAGTTTGGCGGATACACACCTCAACGTCGTGCGGCGTTGCGATTGAACGGTTCATGGAAGGCGGGTGCTGGTGATGTTACGCTGCGCATCATGGGAACCGAAGCATGGAGGCCTGAGCGAAATGGTGAGCAATTCAAATCGAACGTTTGGGAACCGACAACTCGAATTCGATTGGGGTATGGGCAAAGGGTATGGGAAAGTTTGAAGGCTGATGTGAGTTGGGAGTGGTTTCGCAGACTGGATGGTGATATGAGCGAACGATGGCAAGCTTCGCTCGCCAAAGAGATTGCAAAAGATTGGGATGTAGAAGTGGCTTATTTGTGGGGCAATCCCTGGAGAGAGACCGACCCTTGGAGGAATCACATAGTGCGTTTCCAAACACGATACACCTTGCCTGAAGTGGCGAAAAATAAGTCCAAACACATCCCGCCCGCCCGCGTTTTCGTCAACGGGAAACCCGCACGATCGATGCATGAGGATTGCACTCCATGTGCGCTTACCGATCTCGTCATTCAAGAGGTTCACTCGAAAGGAGACCCAGCGGATTACATTGAAATTGTCAACAAGGGAGATGCGGCATGCGACCTACTTGGTTGGCGGTTGACGGACGATTTTACCTCTGACGGTTTCACGTTTGGAGCTGTTTCCCTTCCTTCAGGAGCAGTTTGGTTGGGCTATGAAGACGGCAAGAACTCCTTCGGATTTGGCATTGCAGCGGAGGGGGAGTCCCTATTTTTGATTCAACCAGATGGCTTGGCTTCCAAGGAAACAACACTCCTTCCCGCCTTGGAAAATCAGGCGCAAGGGCTTGATTCTTCGCGGAATTGGCGCTTCATGAATCCCTCCCCCGGGGTATCGAACGAGGCGAATTAACACCCGGTGAAATTTTTGTCCACAAGATGGCTTGGGTTGTAAACATCCGTTTGCTATCTTCGCACCCCCAATTTTGGGGAGAATTCGAACATTCAAAACACTGAGCTGTGGATACTTTGAGCTACAAAACTGTCTCCATCAACAAGGAGAACGCTGAAAAGAAGTGGTTGCTCGTCGATGCCGAGGGCCAAACTTTGGGCCGTTTGGCGTCTGAAGTGGCTAAGCGCCTGCGTGGGAAGCACAAGCCCAACTTTACGCCACACGCGGACTGCGGTGACTACGTAATTGTAGTGAACGCAGAAAAAGTTGTTTTGACGGGAAACAAGTGGGACAGCAAAGAGTACATCCGATACACGGGTTACCCCGGCGGACAGCGTGTACGCACGGCAAAGGAGCAATTGAAGCGCAAGCCGTTTGCACTTGTTGAAGATGCTGTACGCGGCATGTTGCCAAAGAATTCATTGGGACGCGAAATGTTCCGCAACCTGCATGTATATGTAGGCCCTGACCACAAACATGACGCTCAACAACCTGAGCAAATCAAATTCGCTTGATTCAAGCCTGATCATCACACCGCATGGAAGTAATCAATACATCTGGACGTCGGAAAACAGCAGTAGCTCGTTTGTACATGAAGCCTGGCAAAGGCAGCGTGACCGTCAACAAAAAAGACGCGAACGCGTACTTCACAACGTCTGTGTTGCAATACAAAATCAACCAACCGTTCATGTTGACGGAAACCGCAGGTCAATATGACGTTCAAGTCAATGTTGATGGCGGCGGCATCACAGGACAAGCTGAAGCGGTGCGATTGGCAATTTCAAAAGCACTAATTGAGGTCAATCCAGAGTGGAAGCCCACGTTGAAGCAAGTGGGATTGACCACACGCGATCCACGCATGGTGGAGCGCAAGAAATTCGGCCAAAAGAAGGCGCGAAAGAAAACTCAGTTCTCGAAGCGTTAATGGCCAACCCCTCTCAAGGAATCTCTTTTTTATTCATTGTTTAGCATCCAAACTGACCGGACTCGCGGCTTAATTAAACCCACGGCTACCGGACAGTTGCTTAAACCAGGAACGTAAACAACATGTCAAAACCAACATTTGAGCAAATGCTCCAAGCCGGAGTTCACTTCGGCCACCTGAAGCGTAAGTGGAATCCCCACATGGCGCCTTACATCTTCACGGAAACTAAAGGAATCCACATCATTGACTTGCACAAAACGGGTGTCAAGTTGGATGAGGCGGCTTCAGCCATGAAGCAAATCGCAAAGAGCGGTAAGAAAATCTTGTTCGTCGCTACGAAGAAGCAAGCAAAGAGTATCGTGGCTGAGCGCGTGAAAGCCGTAGGCATGCCTTACGTGACGGAACGTTGGTCTGGAGGGATGTTGACGAACTTTGCGACCATTCGCAAGGCCGTCCGCAAAATGTCTCAAATCGACAAAATGGAGCAGGATGGTACACTAACCACGTTGTCAAAGCGTGAGCGCCTCCAAGTAAGCCGCCAGCGTGCGAAACTCGAAAAGAACTTGGGTTCGATTTCGGATTTGACTCGCATCCCAGCGGCTGTTTTCATCGTGGACGTAATGAAAGAGCACATTGCTCTTGCCGAGGCGAAAAAGCTGGGCATTCCTGTGTTCGCCATGGTGGATACCAATTCCGACCCTCGACCTGTAGACTTCCCAATTCCATCTAACGATGACGCCGGCCGTTCCATTTCGTTGGTGATGGATGTTTTGGTTCAAGCGGTTGCAGAAGGCTTACAAGAGCGCAAAGCCGATAAAGATCAGGCGGATGCTCAAGCAGCTGCGGTGAAGAAAGCCAAGGAAGAGCCTGTTGCAGAGGAAGCTCCAGCAGCGGAGGAAGCCCCAGCAGCGGAGGAAGCTCCAGCAGCGGAGGAAGCCCCAGCAGCGGAGGAAGCTCCAGCAGCGGAGGAAGCTCCAGCAGCTGAGGAGGCTCCAGCAGCTGATGAAGCGGCAAAAGAATCAGATAAAGAAGCATAAATCACTTCGTAATACAACGGATAGACATGAGCATTACAGCTGCAGAAGTAAACAAACTCCGCAAGCAGACCGGTGCGGGCATGATGGATTGCAAAAAAGCCTTACAGGAGGCTGAAGGCGATTTTGACAAGGCGATTGAAATCCTTCGATTGAAGGGCCAAAAGGTGGCTGCAAAGCGCGGTGACCGCGAAACAGGGGAAGGAGCTGTAATTGCTTCGTCCAATGCTTCAGGTGATTTTGGCGTGTTGATTTCATTGAACTGTGAAACGGACTTTGTTGCCAAGAACGAGGAATTCGTAGGTGTTGCGACCGACATCATGAATGTGGCATTGGAAGGTGGAATCACTGACAAAAATGCCTTGTTGGCTGCGGGATACCCTGGAGCTGGCATCAGCATCGAAGAAAAAATCACGGAGCAGATCGGAAAAATCGGTGAAAAGATTGAAGTGGGATCTTTCCACACGTTGAACGCAGCCCACGTTGCTGCTTACATCCACCCAGGAAATCGCTTGGCGACTTTGGTTGGATTCAGCGCGAACGTAGGTGATGGTGGACGTGATGTTGCGATGCAAGCGGCAGCCATGGCACCAGTGGCCTTGGACGAAACCTCCATCCCAGAAGACTTGATCGAGAAGGAGCGTGCAATCGGCAAAGAATTGGCTATCCAGGAAGGAAAACCAGCAGAAATGGCTGAGAAAATCGCTGAGGGTCGGTTGAAGAAGTGGTTCAAGGAGGCTACCCTCGTAAACCAAGCTTTCATCAAGGACAACAAAATGAACGTTGCCCAATACGTCCAGTCTTTGGAAGGTGGAGCAACAGTAACGGGTTTTTGCCGCGAGGCGTTGGACTAACGTGAAACAATAGAACTTGATAAAAAGGGCTGCCGTTTTGGTAGCCCTTTTTTCATGTGCAACCTTTGTGGAATATTCGGATATTTACCCTCGCGATGAAATACAAAAGAATCCTTCTGAAGTTGAGTGGAGAGGCGCTGATGGGCCAAAAACAATTTGGCATCGATAATGATCGTTTGAAGCAATATGCAGAAGAGATCAAGACGGTTGTAGACGATGGCTTGGAAGTGGCTATTGTAATAGGTGGAGGGAATATTTTCCGTGGCGTTCAAGCAGAAGAAGGGGGGATGGAGCGAACCCAAGGGGATTACATGGGCATGTTGGCGACGGTCATCAACTCCATGGCCTTGCAAAGCGCTCTCGAGAGCACAGGAGTGGACACGCGTTTGCAGTCAGCCATTGAATTGAAGCAAATCGCGGAACCGTTTATTCGACGGCGAGCGGTCCGTCATCTTGAAAAAGGGCGGGTCGTGATTTTTGGCGGTGGAACGGGAAACCCATTCTTTACAACGGATTCAGCAGCATCGCTTCGCGCCATTGAAATCGATGCAGATGTAATATTGAAAGGGACCCGCGTAGATGGCATTTACACCGCAGATCCCGAAAAAGACCCATCTGCTCAAAAGTTCGATACCATCACGTTCGATGAGGTCTATGAGCGCGGATTGAAGGTCATGGATATGACTGCAATCACCCTTTGCAACGAGAATAAACTGCCCATTGTCGTATTTGACATGAACAAAAAAGGAAACCTACAGCGATTGATTTCAGGAGAAGATGTGGGTACCTTGGTGAACCTTTAACAAAAAGTGATGACGGAGGAAATTCAGATGGCGCTGGATACGGCGCGGGAAGCCATGAACAAGGCCGTTTCCCATATGGAAGCCGAATTGATGAAAATCCGCGCCGGAAAGGCACATCCGGCCATGCTGGATAGCGTGATGGTCGAGTATTACGGCTCGATGACACCGCTGAGTCAGGTCTCCAACATCAACTCTACAGATGCTCGTACCTTGACGGTACAAGCTTGGGAAAAGTCCATGCTCGACCCCATTGCAACGGCCATCATCAACGCCAACTTGGGATTGAACCCCATGAACAATGGAGAGTCCATCCTCATTAACATTCCACCACTTACCGAAGAGCGCCGTCGCGATTTGACCAAGCGTGCTCGAGCTGAAGGCGAACACGCTCGCGTTTCGGTGCGCAATGCACGGAAAGATGCCAATGATTTCGTTAAAGCCGCGAAAGCAGATGGTTTGAGTGAAGATTTGGCGAAGGATGGCGAAAATGAAATTCAAAAGCTCACGGACAGCTACATCAAGAAAATTGATGAAATTCTCGCAAAGAAGGAGTCCGATATCATGACGGTTTAATCCCGTCAAAATTGTTCTGCGGCGGCACGTGCGGCCACGTCTGAAGCAATCAGCGCTTCCAAATCAGGTTTAGCTTCCCAATCCACTCGGGAAAGTGCGTGCTCGATGGCATCCGTCATCCCAGTAAACGTCAGTTCGTCTTTGAGGAACCGAGCCACAGCAACTTCATTCGCGGCATTCAACACCGCTGGCGCATTGCCTCCTCGGTTTCCAGCATCAAAAGCCAACTGCAAATTTCGGAACGCTTCGAGGTCGGGCTTTTCGAAAGTAAGTTGCGGGTAGTCGAAGAAACTGAACCGCTCAAAAGTATTGGCCAGGCGTTTGGGATAACCCAAAGCATATTGAATGGGCAATTTCATATCGGGAAGCCCGAGCTGCGCCTTGATCGAGCCGTCTTCGAATTGCACGCAACTGTGAACAATACTTTGAGGATGCACGACGACTTCGATTTGGTCCATGCGGACGTCGAAGAGCCATCGGGCTTCGATGACTTCGAGGCCTTTGTTCATCATGGATGCGCTGTCGATGGTGATTTTGGCGCCCATGTCCCAATTCGGATGCTTTAGGGCTTGTGCCTTGGTCACGTGCAGCAATTCTTCTCGGGATTTGCCCCGGAAGGGTCCACCTGAAGCGGTCAGGATGACCTTCTCAATGGGGTTGAGAATTTCACCAGCGAGGCATTGGTAAATGGCGCTGTGCTCGGAATCGACTGGGTGAATGTCCACGCCGGCAGCACGGGCCTCTTCCATGACGAGGGCGCCTGCGACGACCAGCGTTTCTTTGTTCGCTAGTGCAATGGTTTTACGAGCGCGGATGGCGCGCAAAGTGGGGCGCAACCCCGCTGCCCCGACCAACGCCGTCAGCACCACGTGGATGCCGTCCATTTCCACCACTTGTTCCAAGGCGTCGGGTCCGCCATATACTTTGATTCCCGCCTCCCACAGGGCATCCTTCACTTCCCCAAGGCGCGTGACATCGCCGATGACCACGGTGTTGGGCTTGAATTCAAGGGCTTGGGCGATGAGAAGATCGGCGTTGCGATGAGCTGTCAGCACCTCTACATGGAGCGCGTGGGATTGCTCGCGAATCACTTCAAGGGCTTGTGTGCCAATGGATCCGGTGCTTCCTAAAATGGCTACGCCGCGGGTGGAGGGGGTTGATTCACTCACAAAAACCCAAGTTCAAGTTTGGCCTCTTCACTCATCATGTCTTGAGACCAAGGCGGATCGAATACGATGTTGACCTTAGCTCCGGTCGCGCCTTCGATGTTTCCGACTTTTTCTTCGACTTCTGCCGGCAAGCTCTCGGCTACAGGGCAGTTGGGCGAGGTCAATGTCATTTCGATGTGGACGAATGCATCGTCCGTGATTTTCACCTCATAGATGAGGCCCAATTCATAGATGTCGACCGGGATTTCAGGATCGTGCACCGTCTTGAGGACGGAGATGACGGTGGATTGGGTAAACGGTGCGGACATGGGCTCAAAATTGGGCGGCAGCGAACCAAGATTCAACTTCCTCCAAGGTAAGTGCAGCCACGTCCAATTTGTTCTTTTTGCGGAAGCCGTTGAGCTTTTCGCGCAAGCCGCCCGGACTCATACCCTCGAAGGCAGCAGGGCTCTCGTAACCCGCGGCCGCAACGTGCTCAACCCAGTTTTCGGAGATGCCGAGGGCTTTTAATCCATCCAAATCGGGACCCGATTCAAACACCTCGGGTCGCATCTGGGGAAATAGGAGCACTTCTTGGATGGAGGTTTGGTTCGTCAACATCATCACCAAGCGGTCGATGCCGATGCCGATCCCGCTGGTCGGTGGCATGCCGTACTCTAACGCTCGCAGGAAATCTTGATCGATGAACATCGCCTCATCGTCCCCGCGTGCGCCCAATTTCAACTGCTCTTCGAAGCGGTGTCGCTGGTCATCTGGATCGTTGAGCTCGCTGTAAGCGTTGGCGATTTCGGTGCCGTTGATCATGAGCTCGAAGCGTTCGGTGTAATTCGGGTCATCGCGGTGCACTTTCGTCAGCGGCGACATTTCGACCGGGTAGTCCATGATGAACGTGGGTTGGATGTAGTGATGTTCACACTTTTCACCAAACAACTCATCGATGAGCTTTCCCTTTCCCATGGAATCATCGGTTTCGACGCCGACACTTTGGCATGCCGCACGCAATTCCGCCTCATTTTTTCCATGAATGTCAATCCCGGCGTGCTCCAAAATGGCTTCGCGCATGGTCACGCGGCGATAGGGCGGCGCAAAGTCGATTTCGGTGCCTCCTAGCGTGGCTTTCGTCTTGCCGTGAACGGATTGGCATATGTCAGCAAGTAGCTGTTCCGTGGTTTCCATCATCCAGTGGTAGTCCTTGTACGCGACGTACAATTCCAGCACGGTGAATTCCGGGTTGTGCGTTCGGTCCATGCCTTCATTTCGGAAGTTTCGAGAGAATTCATAAACACCTTCAAAACCGCCGACGATCAGGCGCTTCAAGTACAACTCGTTGGCGATGCGCAAGTACAACGGAATGTCCAACGCGTTGTGGTGGGTGATGAACGGTCGCGCCGCAGCGCCCCCTGGAATTGCTTGCAACACAGGTGTGTCGACTTCCAACCAACCCGCTCGATCAAACGATTCTCGTATGGTGCGAATGACATTCGAGCGTGCTTCGAATGTGGACTTGACGCCTGGATTGACCACGAGGTCGACATACCGCATGCGGTAGCGCAATTCCGGATCGGTAAAGGCATCGTGTACCTTGCCGTCTTCATCGACCTTCACAGCTGGAAGGGGCTTCAATGATTTCGACAGAACGGTCAGGGTTTTCACTTTGACGCTCTGTTCACCAGTTTGAGTGGTGAACGTCACTCCGGAAATCCCGATAAAGTCACCTCGGTCGAGCAATTTCTTGAAGACCTCGTTGTACAAGGACTTGTCATCCCCTGGGCAAATTTCATCCCGATTCACGTACAATTGAAAGGTGCCCTCGCTGTCTTGCATCTCCGCAAAAGAGGCTTTGCCCATAATGCGTCGGCTCATGATACGCCCCGCCATTGTGACCTCCAAGCCATCCTCGAATGCAGCGGTCAACGATTTCGACCGATGCGTTACGTTGAAGGCAGCTGCAGGGTAAGGCTCAATGCCCAAGTCGCGAAGCGCGGCGAGTGAAGCGCGGCGAATCCTTTCTTGTTCCGATCGTTGCATGGGACAAAGTTAAGCCGATGTCCGATTGTCGCTGTAGCTTTGACGTTGAATAAAAAGCGAATGAAAAATGCAATGAACGCGGCTGTTTTGATGCTCACGGTGACGTGGGCGGCGAATGCCCAAGATGCAACACCGGATACCAGCGTCGTTTTGGCCGAAGCGGCTGTCGTTGGAATCGATTTTCAAACCTCGTCACCACTCGCTTCTCCCAAGTCGGTCGTGATCTTGGACCCTGCGGAATGGAGCACGGGTGCGTCAGTGACAGAAGCATTGGAATTCATACCTGGAGTGGACGTGCAGTCGCGCGGGGCGTGGGGCGTGCAGACGGATGTGAGCATCCGCGGGGGATCTTTTGAACAAGTCGCCTTGCGTGTTGACGGGATGCGTTGGAGCGCACCCCATACCGGGCATCACCTCATGAACATCCCAGTCGACCCCGAAGACTTGAGTCACGTCGAGGTGGTCCGTTCGGGTGCGGGACCTTGGGCAGGCGTCGGCGCGTTTTCCGGGGCTATCAACATGGAAACGGCGGTGAACCGCAATGTAAATCGCGCTTCTTTTTCGGCTGAAATTGGAAGTTTTGATTGGCAGCGATTGCGGGCTCATGTGGATTGGCAAACGGGCAGATTCAGCCATGGCTTGAGCCTCTCACGAGCCTCAACTTCTGGACACGTGACCAATTCGGACGCTGAGATCCAACGGCTTTTTTACGCGGTCCGGACTGATCGCGGCAACCACCGATGGAAGGGGATGTTGGCTGGTGAAACCAAGGCCTTCGGTGCACAGAATTTTTACACCTCGGTGTACCCACATCAATACGAAGAAACCGGTGCTGCCATCGCGCAAATCTCATGGGACTGGCAACGGGGGAAATGGCGAGCGCAAGCGGGCGCACACGGCCGTTTTCATCAAGATCGTTTCGAATTGTACAGGGAAGGGGACGGTTGGTATGCATTGACGGACGACGGTTTCTTCGTCGCGCAAATGAATGAGCCGGATACCGCTGGATTGTTTGCCCCAGGGCTCTCGTGGTATTCAGGTGCGAACCAACACCGCTCCATGGTGGCGGCTTCAAACGCCTTGGCCCAATGGAAGAATGAGGTTTGGACATTTTCCGCTGCCTTGGATGCCCGACAGGAATCCATCCGATCCAATCGACTGGGCACGCCACTGGAAGCGACTGACCCAAATGATGTGTACACGAACGGCGATACCCGCCAAAACCTCGACGGCTATGTGTCAGCCCATTTCGATTGGGAGGGTTGGAGCGGCACGGCGACGTATGCGGTCAATGCGAATTCACGTTTTGGCATGTTCGATTTGCCCGCAATGCAGCTGGCCAAATCCGTCGGGTCGAACGGACGCCTCTTTGCTTCGGCTGGCCGATCCGTGCGGCACCCGTCCTTCACGGACCTCTATTACAATTTGGGCGGAGCCATCGGGAGTGAAGACCTGCTTCCCGAGCAGTCTGATCAGCTGGAAGTCGGCGCCCGATGGGAGCTATCGGCCACAGCAGATGAATCTCTGTTCATAGAAACCACCCGCTTTTTCCGCCGGGGCACCAACCTGATTGATTGGGTGCAAATGGATGGCAGCAGCACGTTCGAAGCCACGAATTTGACAGAAATAGACTTCTGGGGCGGGGACGTTTCGCTGATGTACGCCCAAAAGCCTGCAGAGGCCTTGCACATTCCCATGGCAAGGATTTCAGCAACTTGGATGGAAGCCAATAACACGTCCACAGGCTTCACTTCGAATTACGTTTTGGACTTCGTCCGGGTCAAGTACGACGCTGTATTGCGCGTAGCGGGCGCGGGTCCATTGGCGTGGACCATTCGCGGCAGCATGCAAGAACGAAACGGCGTGTCCATGCAGTGGGAGGATTCGGAATTGTTGCAATTGTGGGGCACGGAATGGAGCTTTCAAGGAAACGATGGCGGCCAATTGGCGTGGCGAGGAAGCTTGCGTTTGGACAATGTTTTTGACGTGCAATATGCCGACCGAGGCAGCGTTGTGCAGCCGGGACGCATGGTGCGATTTGGCCTTACCTTTGAATGGGCCGAATAAAAACAAGCAGAAGACGACGGAAATGGAGAAGATGCGAAAATTGATCACGGAGTTTCCGGACCAAATAGAGCAAGCTTGGCGCATTGCTCAGAATACGCCACTGGATTTCGGGGGGTGGAAGCCGTCCAATGTGCTCGTATTGGGCATGGGCGGAAGTGGCATCAGCGGGGTGATTGCTTCAAAGATGTTAGGTGGTGTGAGCCCCGTGCCGATTCAAGCCAATTGTGACTACGTCATCCCGGCTTGGGTGGGGACTGAGACGTTGGTTTTGGCGTGTTCTTATTCGGGAAATACGGAGGAGACGTTGATGGCATTGAAAGCGGCAACGAATTGCGGTGCACGGATTGCGGCCATTACTTCTGGGGGGCAATTGGGAAGTTTGTGCGATGCGCACGGGTGGCCATCGGTGCGATTTCCTGGAGGCGAGCCCCCGCGCTCGCAGTTTGGTTATGCGTTTACATCTGTCATGCACGTTTTGCATGCAGCGGGGTTGGTGCCAGACGCGATGTACGCTGAATTTGGTGCAGTTGCGGAACATTTGCGCTTGAATCAGGAGAACTGCATCGAACGCGCCACAGCTTTGGCGGATTTCGTTGAGAATCGAAATGTGTTGTTGTATGCGGATGCGGGTCAAGAGGGTTTGATTGTCCGCTGGCGTCAACAACTGAATGAGAACAGCAAGTTGCTTTGCTCACATCACGTGTTTCCTGAGATGAATCACAACGAATTGGTGGGATGGGAAAGCGGCAGCGAACATGACGTGGCACTCATCATCCAAACCCCAGAAGACCACGCTCGAACTCGAGTCCGCATGGACGTGTGTTCGGAAATTTTTCAAGAGCGCGGAGCCGATGTGGTGGTGGTTGAAGGCGATGGTGACGGGGCGATTTTGCGCTTTTTCGATTTGGTGCACGTGGGCGATTGGTTGAGTTTGATTTTGGCTGAGCGATCTGGCGTCGACCCGGTCGACATCAAGAACATCGACCACTTGAAAAACGCATTGGCACAGATTCCATAAACCTCATGGAACAACCGCGGGTCGTATTTCACGCGCTGGGTCGCCAATCGTACGAGCCGGTCTGGCGCCGACAAGAGGCGTTGATGAAGGACATCATCGACCAAAAAATAGCGCGGCGGAAGGCGGGACTGGAAGGCCGCGATCGGTCGGAAAGCGAGGAGTTGGACCTTCCTGTGAGTCAGCTGTTGTTTGTGGAGCACCCGCATGTCTTGACTCTCGGGAAATCAGGAGACGCGGCCAATGTAGTCGCCACGAAGGAGCGTTTGGCTGCGCTAGGGGTGGAGTATTTTCCCATCAACCGCGGGGGAGACATCACCTACCACGGCCCAGGGCAATTGGTGGGCTACCCCATTTTGGACTTGGACCAGTTCTTCACAGATATCGGTAAGTACATGCGCTTCCTCGAAGAGGCGATCATACGAACGTGTGGAGATTATGGTGTTGTAGCCGGTCGAATTGACGGATTGACGGGCGTTTGGATTGATGCCGATCAGGGATTGGGTGCGCGGAAAATTGCCGCATTGGGTGTGAAGTCTTCGCGGTGGGTGACCATGCACGGCTTTGCGTTCAACTTGAACACGGATTTGACGTTTTTTGACCTCATCGTTCCATGTGGAATTGGTGATCGGGGCGTGACGTCACTGGCGCGCGAATGCGGCCAGCCCATTGACGAGGAAAGGGCAGCGCAACGTGTGCTGCATCATTTGACGGAGTTATTTGGTTGGAATTTGGAATACGCCAGCTAACTCGGGCTGTTTTTTCTGAACTTCGCCATTGGCAGAACCGCATTACTGAAGTGACGATGAAAATCTTGAAAATTATTGGCGCAGTGGTCGCGGTCTTGGTGGCTGCGACGTTACTGACGGGCCACGCTTATCTGTGGGGAGGAATCCGTGAAACCTATTTCCGCGGTTGGAAAAACGCCAACATCGATGACATCGAATTCCGGGACATCCGAACCATCGCTGCACCTGACTCTGCGCAGGCCTGGATAGCGGCTCCTGTTTGGGGATATGAATTGTCCGCTGATGAACAGGCGTGGCACGAAACGTACATGTCTGCAAGTTTCCTCGTGCTTCACGGGGACACGTTGTTGTTCGAGCGGTATTGGAACGGGTTTGATGAGCAAACGGTTTCGAATTCGTTTTCGGCGTGCAAGAGCATTGTGGCGCTGGCCGTCGGACTTGCAGTCACCGAAGGTCGCGTGGACGTTCAAAATGAATTGGCGACATACCTGCCGCGCTTTGCAGGTGATGCGGGAAAGGGCTTGACGGTTGAAGAGGTGCTCCAAATGCGGTCGCATATCCCATTTGGCGAGGATTATGATAACCCGTTTGGGTTCATGGCGAAGGCTTATTATCGAGGAGAATTGGAAGACTTGGTCGCGCCTTACCGTGTCGAATCGGAGCCGGGCACGGAATGGTTATACCAAGGGGGAAACACCTTGTTGCTCGGGGAGATCATGCGCAGTTTGGATGAGCGCACATTGAGCGATTGGGTTGCGGCTGGGCTATGGCAGCCAATGGGTGCTGAGCACGATGCATATTGGGCCGTGGACGGTCAGGAACCCGGTTCGATTGAGCGGTGTTTTGCAGCTTACTATGCCACGGCTCGGGACTTTGCGCGATTTGGGAAGTTGATGAACCACCGGGGCAATTGGAATGGCACACAGCTCATCGACTCTACGTACATGAATGAGATGGTGACGCCCATAAGTGAGCGTTCAACAGCCTGTGATGCTGGGCATTACGGGTATCAGATTTGGTTGGGAACGACCGCGGATGGACTGGAGTTCAGTTGCATGGAAGGGCTTCGCGGACAATTTGTGATTTCCGTACCTGCATTGGACTTGGTCGTCGTTCGAACTGGATTTAAAAAGAACGAACAAAAAGACGGACCGCTTCCTTCTGAAGTACAACGCATTGTCGAAATGGGACGTCGGGTGCTGGACGCCGCTCGTTAAAGCGGTTGTAAAGTCTTCCCTTTCGCTTGTAAATCATTGGATTGTGGCTTTTATTTTAACGTTTTGATTTGAGGCCGTAATCCAAATGACATGAAGATAGACAGTACTCCCATTCGGTGTTTGGTGGTGGACGATGAGATGCCGGCTCGTCAAGCGATATGTCGGCAAATAGAGAGAAATTGCCCCAATTTCCATGTAATTCAAACGGCAAACAGCGCTGCAGAGGCGTATCAACTCATTCAAGAATTGGCTCCTGATGTGGTGTTCTTGGATGTGCAAATGCCCAATGAAACGGGCCTTGAATTGCTCGATCGGTTTGCGGAACGGAATTTTTACGTGGTTTTTTGTACCACGTTTCACGAATATGCGGTCGAGGCGTTACGGCGACGTGCGTTCGATTACCTATTGAAGCCAGTGGACGCAAAAGACCTCATAGCTTGTGCAAAAAAGATCACCCACAAGTTGCGTGTGGCGGAATCAGAGAAGCCTGCTGCCATGCCAGGTGGTAAGCGGGTGGAATTGATCACGTCGGGCCAACGCTTTTTCGTTAGACATGCTGAAATCCTGTATGTGGAGGCATCTGGAAGCTATTCGACTTTTTACCTCACGACCGGCAAGCGAATTACCGTCTCCAAGAATTTGAAGCGCATTGAGGAAATGTTGCAGGATCCAATTTTCAGTCGGGTGCACAATTCCTATCTCGTTCGATTGGCCAGTGTTCAATCGTTCAGTCACCGAAACGGAACCCTCCATTTGCAGGATGGAAAGGAAGTACCGATCGCCGTCCGAAAAAAGGAGTCGGTCCGCAAACAGTTGGTTCAACTGATGATTGACGTGCGCGATGATGAGGCGTTTCCGATTGCTGCAGAAGACGCCGCTACCTTGGCGTAGTGCAGCAAGAGCTTCAGAGTATCTTTGCGTCCATGGCGGAAAGGATTGACATCCGGAAACTGAGTCCTGCGGAACTGCGTGAAGCATTGGTTGAGATGGGTGAGAAGCCATTCCGGGCCAAGCAAATTGACGAATGGCTGTGGACCAAGGGTGCTGGCTCATTCGAAGAAATGAGCAATTTGTCGAAACCGCTTCGAGACCGCTTGGGAGATCGTTTCTCGCTGGAACGGATTTCTATCGCGGATCAGCAACATAGCTCAGACGGTACCATTAAATGCGCCTTTGATGTGCGCGCTGGACAAGTCGTGGAAGGGGTGTTGATCCCCACTTCCAAGCGGATGACGGCTTGCATTTCGTCGCAGGCGGGTTGCAGTTTGGCTTGCAAGTTCTGTGCGACCGGTCGATTGAAGTTGTTGAAGAATCTGTCGGCGTCTGAGATTTACGATCAAGTCGAAATGATTCGGGCTATGGCCGCGGAACATTACGACCAAGGACTCACCAACATTGTCTACATGGGTATGGGCGAGCCGCTTCTCAATTACCGCGAAGTCTTGGCCTCAATCGATCGGATTTGTGGCGACCCAGGATTGGGGATGTCGCCGAAGCGCATCACCGTGAGCACAGCTGGAATCGCAAAAGCCATCAAGCGACTTGGTGACGATGAGGTTCGGTTTAACCTTGCGCTATCGCTTCACGCCGCGAACGATGAGAAGCGCAACCGAATCATGGCCATCAATGAGACCAACAATCTGGAGGTTCTCGCGGAAGCGTTGAAGTATTTTCACGAAAAAACGGGAACGCGCGTGACCTTTGAATACATCATTTTTGACGAGTTCAACGACCAACTGGAGGATGCACGGGAACTTGCTGCATTCTGTTCGCACGTTCCTTGCAAGGTGAACATCATAGAATACAATCCCATTGATGAAGGTGAATTTCAGCAGGCGAAACCGGAACGCGTCGAGGCGTTTGTGGCACTCCTTGAAAGCCGGAATATCATCGTCAACGTGCGCCGTTCGCGTGGAAAGGACATCGATGCTGCATGCGGGCAACTCGCCAACAAAAACAGCGCGACGACTCCCACATTCAAGATGTGATCAATCCAACTTAAGGACGGCCAAAAACGCGGATTGTGGCACCTCGATGTTCCCCACCTGACGCATCCGCTTCTTTCCTTTTTTCTGCTTTTCCAGCAGTTTTCGCTTTCGCGTGATGTCTCCGCCGTAACACTTGGCCGTGACGTCCTTTCGAACCGGTTTGATGGTTTCTCGGGCGATGATTTTTGCACCAATCGCGGCCTGAAGTGCAATCATGAATTGTTGACGCGGAATCAACTCCTTCAATTTTAAGCAGATTTTCTTGCCCAAATTGAACGCGTTATCGCGGTGAATAAGCGCACTCAACGCATCTACACCGTCGCCATTTAACATGATATCCAATTTGACCAGATTTGATGGCTTGTACTCGTCCGGGAAATAATCGAATGAGGCATAACCGCGCGACACCGATTTCAGCTTGTCGTAAAAGTCAAAAACAATTTCACCCAATGGCATGCTGAACGTCAACTCTACTCGGTCGGATGTGAGGTATACTTGGTTCGAGAGCACCCCGCGTTTTTCAATGCAGAGGCTCATGACCTGACCGATGTATTCACTTTTGGTGATGACCTGTGCCTTGATGAACGGCTCTTCCACGTGGTCGAGGTGGTTGGGCTCTGGCAAATCAGAGGGGTTGTTTACGATTTGCATTTCGCCGTCTTTCGTGTAAGCGTGGTAGCTCACGTTCGGCACCGTGGTGATGACGGTCATGTCAAATTCACGTTCCAGGCGTTCTTGAATGATTTCCATGTGAAGCATCCCGAGGAAACCACAGCGGAAACCGAATCCGAGAGCTGCAGAAGACTCGGGTTCGAACACCAAGGATGCATCATTCAGTTGCAACTTTTCCATAGAGGCTCGCAACTCCTCATAGTCTTCCGTGTCGACGGGATAGATTCCGGCGAACACCATGGGTTTCACATCCTCAAATCCGTTGACGCGGTCGCTGCACGGGTTCGCTTTCAATGTGATGGTATCACCTACTTTCACCTCTCGGGCATTCTTGATGCCTGAAATAATGTAGCCTACATTGCCTGCGGTAATTTCATTGCGAGGCTTCAGGTCCATTCCCAACACGCCGATTTCGTCGGCCTCGTATTCCCTGTTGGTGGCGAAGAATTTGACTAAATCGCCTTTGCGCATGCGGCCATTCAGGACGCGGTAATAGGCGATGATGCCTCGGAAAGGGTTGTACACGGAGTCAAAAATCATCGCCTGAAGTGGCGCCTCTGTATCGCCTTTGGGCGCAGGAACCCGGTCTACGATGGCTTCGAGGATTTGCTCGACCCCCAGCCCCGTCTTCCCACTTGCGGGGATGATATCGTCCATGGAACACCCAATCAGGTCCACGATTTGGTCCCCAACCACTTCGGGATCGGCCGAGTCGAGATCCATTTTATTGAGGATTGGGATGATTTCTAAGTCGTGCTCAAGCGCGAGATAGAGATTCGAAATGGTCTGAGCCTCAATGCCTTGGGTGGCATCAACGATGAGAAGGGCACCTTCGCAGGCGGCTATGGAACGGGAAACTTCGTAGCTGAAGTCGACATGACCTGGGGTGTCGATTAAATTGAACACATATTCCTCTCCATTTTGTGCCTTGTAAGCCATCTGTATGGCGTGGCTTTTGATGGTGATTCCGCGCTCGCGTTCGAGGTCCATATCGTCCAACGCTTGATCCTGCATCTCGCGCTCTGTAATGGTTCCCGTGGTTTGCAGGAGCCTGTCTGCCAAGGTGCTTTTGCCGTGGTCAATGTGGGCAATGATGCAGAAATTTCGGATGTTTTTCATCGGAGGTAGAAGAAGGGCAAAATTACGTTGGAACTCATTGGTTTTCGGAAGTTCTACTTGGGATATTTCTTCGGGTGCTTGGATGTACTATATTTACGAACTCTTCCGTCATGTAAATTGTTGAAAACGTTTTCAAGACTGGAGGCCTGTGAATAAAGTAAACCAGCTCTCATGAACCGATTCATACTGACGTTTGCCTTGGGAATTCTTGCAATGAACACAGAAGCCCAGGTTGACTACTCACCAGATTCAGCGCGACCCCATTACGTGCAGCCTGATGAGACAACGGTAGATGGAATTTTAGAACGATATGGCTCTTTCAAAGGAGCTGTTTTGAATATGACGCGGCCTGAATGGGAAGTCATGCGTGCTTCGGATGTGTACGACAAGGATGAGCATGTTCGCATTCTGAAAGAGCACAAAGCGCAGTGGAAGGCGGAACATGCAGATGAAATTGCTGACCGCAAGGCACAGCGTATGATGATGACGGGCGGATGCGATTGTTGGGTAGAGCCGGACGAGTCGTACACACAAATTACCGAAGACGATCAAATATTCACGGCAGGTGCTGGCATCAATGTGGATTTTTCAACGGGCGCAATTCTGATGGGATTTGATTTCAATCTCTATGGGATTGTTTTTGACCGTTTTTATTTGAATTCGAAAGGGTCCGTTTCATTTGACGATTACACAATCGACTGGACTCCCGAAGAGTTTCCTGAAACTACGGATGAAGTGGCCCAGATTGCGGGATTCTGGGCGGATTCTGATTATCGCCTATCAGGGGAGATTTATTACAAAATCACCCAGGATGAGGTATTTGTGAACTTCATCGATGTAGGATATTATAACCAAGGAGTGGACCTCTACAATTCCTACCAAATTGTGTTCACAAGTGAGAATTCCACCTATCTACCGGATGGTGCGAACACACAAATGTGCTACCTCGACATGAACTGGGCGCACGGTGATGTAGGAGGGTCAAATGGCTGCTGTGGTGATACTCCAGCGACAGTAGGGATTGATGCTGCGCCAGATTTTGGGCCTTTCCTGCAGTTTGGTCGATTCAATACACTCGATGATACTTGGAACGGTCCACAAGGCACTGGCCCCGATGCGGATGACGGTGTGAATTGGTTGGATTACCGCAGCTTCGTGATGGACTCAGCAGAAGACAGTGAGAATTTGGCGCCTTTCCCAACCGCAAATGTGGGGTGTGACACACTCGTCCTTTGTCTTGGAAACACGTATGATTTGAATTTGAGTTTCTTGGGACCTGAGCCGGGTCAAGTAATCACCATCAATTCCACAGATGCCGTGGGGTGGGATTATGTCATTGCAGAAGTGGATGGCATCACCAACATCACAGGAACATTCACGGCACTTCCAGGTAACGTGGGCGTCCAAGAAATTACCATTACGGCGACTGATGACGGAACACCTGTCGGTGAAACCGTGAATACCATCATCATCGAGGTGCTTGACATCACGCTGCCTGATTTGGTGATCACAGGGAACTCAGCGATTTGCGCTGGGGGCGAAGTCACGATTTCGGCTGAAGGCGATTTTGAAGAAATTGTTTGGTCCAATGGAACCGTTGGAACATCGAACACATACACCTACGGCGGCACTTTTTTCGTGACAGGATACATCGACCAGTGCCAAGTGGTGGAGGAGTTCTTTGTGGACCAGAGTCCCTATTTCCTGCCAGATGTTGTGATTGATCCTCCAGCGGTTTGCCCAGGTCAAACAGCCATCGCTGTGGTGGATTCAATGGAACAACTGGGTTATCAAGCCTACCAATGGGATGCCGACTGGAATGGTTTGGGTGGTGAAGTAGTATCTCTTGTCGGAGATGCAGGAGCTGAATTGACAGCTGGAACGTACCGATTGTTGGTAACGGATGAAGATGGATGCCAAGGCCAACGTGTTTTTATCATTGAAACCATTGGTTCTTACATACCTGAGGTTACGGTTGAACCATTCTGCGATGGAATTCCAGATCAGGTCGTCTTCGAAGGAGGGTATTCTAGTCCACAAGAAGGCACGCTTTATGTGTATTTAAGTTCAAACGAATCGAGTGGTTGGGGAGGGAGCTATTTGGAAGTCACCATCACCACAGCTGAAGGAGTGGACTCTTACATCCTTACGTCGGGCTCGACCTTTGAACAATTCGATTTCGATGTAGCAGCTGGAGATGAAATCGAAATAACTTTTTACGAGGACGCCTCCGTTGATTCTGATGTACTGTCTGTGTCCGTTTACAATTGCGGTTTCTCCAACGCGACGACTTTGTCCAATTTAGCGGCGGGTGTCATTTTCTCCGCACCATCTGAGTGTATTGCTTCACCAGCAACGGGTAGTTGGGATTGCCTCTCTGGCCCCACGCCTTGGTCGTTTACCAATACGGATGAATACGACACGGAATTCTCACCATCTAGCTATGGTCTGTACGAAATCTGCTTCACGGAGGAAACGTGCGATACAGACTATTGCTACGACATTGAAATCACCGAGGAGCCTTCAGTAGAGTTGACAGTTGTTGACGACTTGCTCTGCGACGGCGAATCGGAAACCGTTTATGCTGAAGTTGAAGATTTAGGAGGAACTGCAACGCTCAATTGGTCCGCTCCAGGCGATGATGGTGTGGCATTTAATGAGTTCTCTTTCTCGAACACCACGACGTACAACGCATCCATCGTTGTGACCAATGGATGCGGCTCGGCTTCTGCATCCATCCCATTGTATTCACAATACACTCCGACGCCTAGTTTGGAAGATGAAAGCCTGTGCGAAGGAGGCACGGTTTACCTTGACCCAACTAGCCCGGATACGCCGGACTTGGAGTTTGAATGGTACTTCAACGATAACTTAATCCCAGGAGAAGTGGCGGAGGAATACACCGCAATGGAAACTGGTGAATTCTGTGTTGAGGTGTCGAATCAATGCGGTTCAGGCGAAGCATGCGCCAACATTAGCATTGTTGGGGATATCCCGCCACCGCTTGATAACATGACCATTGATTGCATTGGTGACGGAATGGCAGCGGTTGTTCCAGACCTTCCAGAAGGGTATACCGTCGTTTGGCCAGATGGCTCAACAGATGCCACTTGGGAAGTGGCCGACGGCAGCATTTACGATGGGGAGGACATTTGTCTAGACTATACAGATCCGTTTGGGTGCGAGACGAATACGGTTTGCACCTACCTCTACATTGGCTTGCCGCCAACCATTGAGCCCGAGCCGTTCTTGGTGCAAGAGGATGGTGTGGATTATTGGCAGTGGACCAACCCTTACCGCCAAGTAAAGGCGACCGGTGCGCCGGGCAATGACAATCCGCACTTAACGCTTTGTCCAGAAGTAGAATACGACTTTGAGTTGCACGCTGCGACATGGAATGGCGTGGAATGGATTGACGGTGCTGGAGAATATGAGTGGTGGGTTGAGTGTCCGGATACGACGATCTACTTCGGAAATCCTGTCGATGCGATGACCGTGGTGAGTTCGATGTTGGATCAGAATTGTTGGGAATACGGCATTGAGTTGGTTGGTTCTGCCATCAACCCATGCGCAGTTGGCGGCGTTCGTCAGGAGTGGGATGTCGTGGTGGATTTCTGCGAATTGACCATACCAAACGTTTTCACACCGGACTACGGGGATGCGATGAACGAAGACTTCTACATCGAAGGATTGGATGTATACGACAATGTGTACATGCGCATTTACAACCGATGGGGACAAGTTGTCTATTCCAGTAATAATTACAAGAACGATAGCGCGTGGCGCCCGAACAATGGTGAAACTGGCACGTATTGGTACACCATGCGATTGCCGAATGGGATCGACCACAACGGGCACGTGACCATCTTACGGAACTGATCAGACGAGCATTGGCGAAAGCGAAGACCCATTACGTCTGCACCGCTTGCGGTCAGGAATCCGTTCAATGGGTAGGCAAGTGTCCTGCGTGCAAATCTTGGAATACGCTCGAAGCGTTTACGGTCCGACAGGGAACTGCGGTCGAGCGCCGGCAAGCTGCCTCGAATTTGAAGGCTGTTGAAGCACGTCCACTGGCGGATGTGGAGGTTCAGGAATTGGGCCGGACTTTGACCGGCGATTCGGAATTGGATCGTGTTTTAGGCCAAGGCATCGTCCCAGGCGCGGTGGTGCTGTTGGGAGGCGAGCCGGGCATCGGCAAATCAACGTTGATGCTTCAGTCCGTCTTGCACATGGCGGAATCGGCAGAACGCATACTCTACATCGCAGGTGAAGAAAGCCCAGAGCAGGTGCGCATGCGAGCGGAACGCCTCGGCGCTGTGCCACGATCCTTGTTTGTTTTCGCCGAAACGGATGCGCAGGCCGTGCTGCGGGAGTTGGAGGCGAATCAACCGGCGGTGGTCATCGTGGATTCCATTCAAACGATGTTCCTCCCGGATGTGGAGTCGGCCCCAGGCTCCGTGGCGCAGATCCGCGAGACGGCGGCGGCATTCACCCGCTATGCGAAACAACACCACGTTCCGGTGTTTTTCATCGGTCACATCACAAAAGAAGGGTCACTCGCCGGTCCGAAAGTCTTGGAGCACATGGTCGATGTGGTGCTCCAATTTGAAGGCGAAAGGCATCACGCTTATCGCATGCTGAGAGCCGTAAAGAATCGATTCGGCACTACGGCGGAACTCGGACTGTATGAAATGCGCGGGACCGGATTGGCCGCTGTTGACCATCCATCGGATGCACTTCTTGGCCAAAAATCAGACGACGATGCCTTGAGTGGTACCGCGGTTTGTTCGGCGTTGGAGGGTGCACGTCCCATGCTCGTTGAAGTCCAGGCGCTCGTTTCTACTGCAGTTTATGGAACCCCTCAACGTTCCGGGACGGGGTTTGATTTGCGCCGCCTCAATATGTTGTTGGCGGTATTGGAAAAGCGGTGTGGATTCAAGCTGGGCACGCAGGATGTATTCTTGAATTTGGCCGGTGGATTGCGCATTCAGGACCCCGCAATCGATTTGGCGGTGGTTGCGGCAATCTTGAGCAGCGTTCTGGACGTACCGTTGCCTTGGGGCACCGTGTTCGCTGGCGAAGTAGGGCTTACGGGTGAAATCCGCCCGGTGCCCCGAATGAATCAACGGGTTGCAGAAGCGAGTCGGCTCGGTATGAAGCGGATGTTTTTTAGCGGCCATGCGCGCAACATCGATCGCCCGGAAGACAGTAGCATGGAACTCATTGGCATTCGTCAAGTGAGCGATTTGCACGGGAAGCTTTTCTGAATAAGAGGGATTCAAATTGTTTGGAACTTCAGCTTTCCATGGTGGAGGCCCTGCTTCTCGCACACTAATTTTCCTCAACCCATCAAACGAACTTTTGATTCCATGAAAAATTTAGTTGCCATGGCTTGCGTCATTTTCCTCGCAGGCTGCACAGGAACGTCAACCGACAGCACAATTGAGAAGGCGCCACAAGCCGAAGCCCAGCAAGCCGAAGTTACCGAGGACATATCGCAAATGTCCATTCACCTCTTTGACTTGCCTGAAGGCATGACGGAGGAAGCGTACTTGGCGGATATTGATACGCTGAACTCTTTCTTCGTTGCATCCGGCTTTGGTAAAAATTACACTGTCTTAAAGGTTGCCGATGACAATGAAGCCAGTCAGTATCGGTATGCATTGGTGAGCTCTTACCCCAGCGCTGAGGTATATGCTGCATCGCACGACCAAGGTCCAGAATACGATGCATACATGGATAAAATTTTCGAGAAACACGCTGCGATCCTCGAGTCCGAGATTTACCGGAAAGTCTTCGCGCTAAATTGATTTAGCCGCCGCATTTTACCAGCTCTCATGATTTGCCGGCCACGACCACAACGAACTCTCCGCGCGGCTCGTGCGCCTCAAAGTGCGCGATCAATTCGCTGACCGGTCCACGCAATGTTTGCTCGTGAAGCTTGCTGATTTCCCGGCTGCATGCAGCCCATCGGTCCGCTCCGAAATACGTTTCCAATTCCCGCAACAACTTCAAGACTCGATGCGGCGATTCGTAAAACACAACCGTTCGCTCCTCTTCGGCGAGGAGTCCAAGTCGCTTTTGCCGCCCTTTTTTGTGCGGTAAAAACCCTTCGAAAACGAAGCGATCGCAGGGGATCCCGGAAACGACGAGCGCCGGAACAAAAGCGGTTGCCCCCGGCAGGCAAACTACGGGAATCTCCGCTTCGGTGCATGCCCGGACTAGGAGGAATGCCGGATCCGAAATGCCCGGGGTTCCTGCGTCTGAACAAACTGCGAGTGATTGGCCGGTTTTTAACGCTTGCACCCAACCGGGGGTCGATTGATGCTCGTTGTGTTGGTGAAAAGCTTTGAGTGGGGTGTCGATTTCGAAATGCCGGGTGAGCTTGGCCGTAGTTCGGGTGTCTTCGGCCAAGATGTATGCCACTTCGCGCAACACCTCAACGGCGCGGGGTGTAAAATCCCCCAAATTCCCCACAGGCGTGGGGACCAAATACAACGTTCCGACGGTCGGAAGGGTCATTTGTTCGAGAATAATCGGCGCACCATTCCTAAAAATTCCGGTCCGCCTGAATCTTCATCTTCCCAATCAACATCACCGGACGTTGAAAGCAGTAGCCGTTGCGCTTCGTCAAAACTTGGGCATGCTTGCAGTTCATCGCATAATTCAAGCAGGCCGGGCACGTTGCCTTCGGTCAGCAGCGTTGCAAATCGCACGCGGTTGTTGATGCTGAGGTGGGTTTTTAGGTTTTCGAGGGGCTGCTCGCTCAACTTCTCTGCGATTGAAATGCCGGCCGAAGGGGCGGCTTGGGCTTCAGGAAGAATTTCCTTTTCGACGGTCACCACGGTCGGTTCGAGTTCCGGTTCGACGTTTGTAACCGGTTCAGGCTCGCTCGGAACAATAGGCTCTGGTTCGGAAGGCGCTGACACTTGATCAGCAGCCAAATACTCGGCAATTCCAGCCTGCTTTTGTGCCTGAGATAGCAGGCGTTGGATGGTATCCCAATCGGGATTTTCTGAATGCTGAAGGAGTTCCAAGCACTCACTCAATGCATCAACTGCTGAGCGACGAAGGGTGTCGGCGTCGGTTCGTGGGTTCATGGGTTGGATTTTCTGAAGAGCTCTTTTAACAACTCTTTTTCTCGTTGGAAATTCTCTTTGCGATGATTTTTTTGCGCGTCTCGGTCCCAGCTGTAGGTCGGGTTTTCAAAGGTACCGTCCATCGAGATGAAGAATTGTTGTCCAAGTCCATCATCTTCGATGGGGCCAAACTCACTGTCTTGAGACGTTCGCAAATCGCGCAATGCGAAGCCTAGGGTGTAATCAATGGATTCATCGAATCCATAGTTTCCTTGGAGGGAAATATTCATGGCTGACGAACGAATTTGGATGTTGGGGATGCGCACGATGCCTTGAGAGACGTAAATCGGGGATTCCAGGCGGTCGAATTGCACATCGGCCAAGCGTTGACTCAAATCATCTGGGTCAACCAACGGTGCCATGATGCGGTTTTGCCGCAAGTATTCAGCGATTTCTTCAAAAGCCTCCAAACCAACCAAAGCACCCTCGTTGATTTCTGCCGAGCCCAGGATGTCGAGTGTTTCAGGTTTCCACAACCCCGCCTGATTCACTTCAAACCTTACGGACCCGTTGGCGTCAAACGTCCCTGAAAGGTGCTCTGCGCGCAAGGTGGATTGATCGAAGTTGTCGAATGAGGTGAACAATGCCTGCAAGTCGCATGACCTTGCGCTGGGATGAATTTGTAGCGTCGCGGTCTGGCGTTGGGGGTTGAATTGGCAGGTCGCGTCGCCGGATAGTTGACCGTCCAGGGTTTGCGCGGACCAGCGCGGCACCGACCACGAGGCTTCATCGCCCACCAGTTGGAATGAAGCTTCCGACAAATCCCAACCCGCATATCGAATGGAGTCGACGGCTACGGCGCAGTTCACCGCGAAGCCAGACGCCAACTGCACGGACTCTAGGAAGTTTTCGTTGGCCTTGGCGGCGGCGTCTGTTTCTGTGATTTCGAAAACCGGCAAATGCACGCTTCCGCTTAACGTGGAAGTTGTCCCGGTTCCTGCCTGAGCCAAATCCAACCAAGAAGCCACGTTGACTTGACCATCGAATCGGATGCCATCCCATGATCCATTCAGCGCATGGATCGATAGCTTTTGGGGATTGGCCGATCCGCTCGCACTCAGCGACCACGACACCCCGTCCCAGCTCCCAGCACCATCGGTTAGCTGCCATTGTGCCTCGATTGACGGCGTCCCCGCACGCCTTTGCGCCCAGGTACCATCCCAGGAGAGTTGACCGGCTGTGGGCCAATCATAATTTCCCAAAGCCCGCAAATCACATACTGACCAATCGATTTCTCCAATTCCAATTGCGGCATACGTTGCGGCATAAAATTGAATGTTCTCGACCCGCCCATTCCAAGTCAATCCTTTGGCAGCAACGGAAGCCCTCGGCACATCCGCCCGCCATCCACCATTTTCATATTTCAGCCAAACGCTTCCACCCACAAGGCAACGGAAAGAGCCTTCTTCAAGCGGGATTTCCCACGGGTGCTGAGCCAAGTCCCAATTTGATTTGAAAACATCGGCTTCCCACGAAAAGGAACCCGAAACCGCGGCATCGTTTTTCATGGAATTCCAAGGATCAGGTAACGGAACCAAGGCTTGCAATGTTGGTAAATCTAACCGCGATACTTTGCCTTCGAGCGTCCATTCTCCCTGATTATCGTTTCCGCTGATGGATGCATTGGATCCCATCCACTTCACTTCAGAAAGGCTCAGCGCAACGGTCTTTTTGTCCATGTTCCAAGTCCCTTTCCCCGCCCAAGTGATGGCCGATTGCGTATTAAATTCCGGGGAAGAAAACGCAGTGAGTTTGCCGGACCCATCCAAGGTGAAGGCGGTGTCCGATTCGGCAAGTTGAACGGTGGCGTCTTCTATTTGACACGACATCGAACCCAAGGTCAAAGCCACAGAGCTAAGGCGTAACTGCTCAATTGTAATCGAAGCGGTCTTTCCGGTTGATTCGGCATCGTCGAAATGCCACACATCGGTATTCCATTGGCCACGCTCATCTTCGCGCAGGAGAATCCTGGCATCGGAAATGTCGAGTTCCTTCAGTTCATAATTGTCATTCCATAAAGCCCAGGCGTTGCAGGCGAGTTGGATTTGCTGAGCTCGCAACAAGGTGTCGGCAGATGCCCCCGAGTCCATGAGCCAAGCATCTTCAATGATGACCGACACATGGGGAAATTGAGACCACATGTCGAGGTGAATCTGTTCAATGTGCGCATCGGTCTTGAGCCCGCGCTCGATGGTTTTCAAAAGGGCTTGAGCAATGCGGTCTTCGTTTGCGGCGAGCCACGCGGCAGCAGCACCCAATCCGGCGACGATGATTCCTAAGGAAATGATCAATATGAGTCGAGTGCGTGGCATGATGAATCCCCAGTCCGAAGCTATAGTCTTGAACGATGTCCCGTGCACAAGCATTGTGCCGAATGCAAACAGTTTGAAGTGGAAGACGCATCTTTGTCTTATGAAGAAACGAACCTTCTTGAAATTGGCCGGTACAGCGGGTGCCGGCTTATTGATTGCGCCTCTGGCGAGCTGTGGAACCGGCAGTCAATCGTCCCAAGCGGAACGTCCAGCCGTGAAAGGGATGAAGCCGAAGCCGTTCCTGTTCGAACAAGAACCGCTCGGATACGGTTTTGATGCGTTGGAGCCGGCCATTGATGCGGCCACGATGGAGATTCATTTTGGCAAGCACCACGCAGGTTATGTAAACAAACTGAACAAGGCCTTGAGTGCTGCGAATGGTGCTTTCGACGGACTTTCGCTCATCGAATTGCTGCAAACCATCAAGCCTGAGGACACGGCATTGAGGAACAATGGGGGCGGTCATTACAACCACACGTTGTACTGGCGCACGCTGCAACCAGGGGGAGCGACGGAGCCGGTGGGTGAATTGAAGGCGGAAATTGAGGCAACGTTTGGATCGGTGGATGATTTCAAAACGGCTTTTGCCACGGCAGGGGCCAAACGATTTGGTAGCGGTTGGGCTTGGTTAATCCGCAATGCACAGGGTCAACTTGAAGTGATGAGTACGCCCAATCAGGACAACCCGTTGATGACCAACATCGCTGAAACCTCAGGCATGCCACTGCTGGGAATGGATGTTTGGGAGCACGCTTACTACTTGAATTACCAAAACCGCAGAACTGCATACATTGACGCGTTCATGTCCCTCGTGAATTGGGACGTGGTTGCGGCTAATGCTGCGCAGGTACAATCCGCTTGAGGCTACCACTGGAAGTCATCCCACCTTGGGTGATCAGTTTGCGGAAAGCAGCGTTGTTTTCCGGAGACAAGACGTAGGACTGTTTTTCACCTTGCCCAGCAGATTCAAGCCCCTCGGCTTGAAGAATTTCCTGCCAAACTGCTACCGCAGCCTCGTTTTTCGCCTCGAATTCCCACAACTTAATTTCGTCTTTCCACCGGCGGCCGAGCGTGATGTTCCATCGTTGCGGGTCGTCTTGTGCTTGGCTGAGAACCAAGTAGCCATGGAATCTGCGCAATCGAGCGGTTTGACCCAATTGAATGGTTTCATCGGAGCTTTCCATGTAAATATGAGTGGGGTGGATTTGAACCGTTAAG
>Ga0181574_10000289_pt1 | contig 46489 bp, 43 predicted proteins | sample 101ome_24_FD_145600 | JGI IMG/M metagenome (GOLD analysis project Ga0181574, IMG submission 145600) | Coastal salt marsh microbial communities from the Groves Creek Marsh, Skidaway Island, Georgia - 101410AT metaG (spades assembly) | ecosystem: Environmental > Aquatic > Marine > Intertidal zone... | reverse complement strand
TTCTTGGCCGCGGTGATGGTCGCCTTCTTCGCCGCCGGCTTCGTGGCCGCGGTGGTCGCCTTCTTCGCTGCCGGCTTCTTCGCCGCGGGCTTTGTGGCGTCGGGGGCGCTCTCGCCCTTCGTCTCGGCGGCCTTCTCCATCGCGGCCCGGGCCATGGCCTGCACCGACTGCGGTGTGGAGGACAGTGGAGGGCGCACGGTGGCGCGCATGGACGACCGCGACTGCTGCGCGGCGGCGGCGCGGGCCGCGGCGGCGGCCTTGGGGTCCGCCTTGGGCGGCGGCTTGGGCGCCACGCGCTTCGCGCTGGGCTTGTGCTTGATCTTCAGCTTGCCGGCGAGGGCGTCGTCGATCAGCTGGTTGGCGGCCTCCTCCTCCACGTTCCGGGCGTACATGAGCTCGCTCACCAGCACGCGGCGCGCCCGCTCCAGCATCTGCATCTCACCGGGGGACAGGCGTGCGTCCTGCGCCCGCCGCTCCAGGTTCCGCACCACCTCGGCCAGTTCGAGGATGTCGCCGCTTCGCAGCTTCTCCTGGTTGCGCTTGAAGCGCTGGTTCCACTGGGCCGGCATCTCGCTGCCGTCGGCCACCAGTACGGCCAGCACCTCGTTCACCGCGCGCTCGTTGATGACCGGGCGGAGCCCTGCGGTCTCGGCGCTCTCGCACGGCACCATGACGGTCATCTGCGGCTGCAGGATCTCGATCGTCAGGTACTCCCGGCGCTCGCCGCGGATCTCGTGGAACTCCCTGGCCAGAACCGTGCCCGCGCCGTGGTGCGGGTAGACGACCTTGTCCCCAACCTCGAACATTCACTCTCCTCGTGCCACCGGAACGCGTCGCCGGGTGCGCTGCACCGGACGGCGACGCCGTGGAAGCCCCCGCCGCGGGGTCCGGATCCGGCGTTATTGACCCCGCATTGTACCGCGCCTGCGGGTGTGCCCCCGCGAGGCAGGGCTACCAGTTGGCGGGCCAGCGCTCCAGCACCTCGCTGTGGCGCTTGGCGCGGTCGCGCCGGGCCTGCTCGGCGGGGTCGTCCGCTGACTCCTTGGCCCGTCGCAGCGCCTCGATCATCTCGTGGCGCCGCTGCTCCTTCTCCTTCGCCTCCTGCGCGGCCTTGCGCTTGGCGCGGGCGAGGGTGCTGTCGTGATGTGCTCCGAACACGACCCGTAAGGATAGCGCCGTGCGGCGCGATCACTCACGAGATCGCGCCGCCTGATGCCAGGGCCAGGACGATCACGCCCAGGGCCACCCGGTACACCACGAAGATGTAGAGGGAGTGGCGGGCCAGCCAGCGCAGCAGGAACGCGATGGAGGCGTATCCCACGATGAAGGCGGCGATGGTGGCGATGATGATCGATCCCAGCCCCACGCCGCCGCCGCCCGAGCCCAGCTCGCCGTACAGCCCGTATAGGCCCGACAGCACGATGGCGGGTATGGACAGCAGGAAGGAGAACCGCGCGGCCGCCTCGCGCGTAAGGCCCAGCAGCAGGCCCGCGCTGATGGTGGCGCCGGACCGCGACACCCCGGGGATGAGGGCCAGTGCCTGCGCGAAGCCCATGACGATGGCGTCGTTGCGGCCGACCGAGGTGACGGGTCGCGTCTTGCGGCTGAGCCAGTCGATGAGGCCGAGGATGATCCCGAACACGATCAGCGCGGTGCCGACGATGTACAGGCTGCGCGCGGCCGTCTCCACCTGGTCCTTGAAGATGAAGCCGAACACGACGATGGGGATGGTGCCGATCACCAGGTACCACCCCATGCGCGCATTGAGGTCGGACCGCAGCGCGGGGTTGGTCCACGAGCGCACCCATGTGGTGGCCACGGCCACCAGGTCGCGCCAGAAGTACAGGACCACCGCCAGCATGGTTCCCAGTTGCACCACGGCCGTGAACAGGGCGCCGGGGTCCTCCCAGCCGAAGAAGGCGGGCACCAGCAGCAGGTGGCCGGAACTCGAGATGGGCAGGAACTCCGTGAGCCCCTGCACCACGCCGTAGACGATCGCCTCGTACCAGGTCATCGGCGGGCACCATATTCAGCGCCGCGGCACGCGTGGGGACCGCCGCGGGCGGGGTTCGGCGTGGGCATGGGAAGGATTGGGTAAGGGCTAGGAGGCGTCGGGGCGCGCGAGCAGGATGTCGCACGGCGCGTGACGCGCCAGGTGCAGCGCGAAGCTGCCCAAGAGCAGGCGCTCCACCCGGCCGCGCTCGGCACCCGCGATCAGCAGGTCCACGGCGTTCTCGCCGGCCCACACGCACACCGCCTCGGGCGGATGGCCCTCCAGCACGTGCGGCTCCGCGCCCGGGATGTCCTGCAGCATCTCGCGCAGCCACGTGAGCGCGGCGTCCTGCATCACCTCGGGGTCGGGCAGGAACACCCCGCCCTCGCCCATGTACGGCGGCGGCAGCGGGATGGTGGTCACATGCAGCACCGACAGGCGCGCACCCGTGAGCGATGCCATGCGCACGGCCTCGTCCAGGGCCTTGTGCGATCCGGGGCTGTCCTCCACGGCCACGGCCACATGACGGTAGGTCTCCATGCGCCCATCGTAGGGGCCCGGGTAGCATCACGCCATGACGGGCACGCCCCCGATCGCCTCGCGGTACGCCGGACTCATCCTCGACCTGGACGGCTGCCTGTGGGTGGGTGCGCATGCGGTGCCGGGCGCGCCCGAGGCGGTCGACCGCTGGCGGGCATCAGGCAAGCCCTTGGTGTTCCTGACCAACGACCCGCGGTCGGCACCCGAGGACGTCGTGCAGCGGCTGTGGGGCCACGGGGTGCGTGGCTCGGCGCATGAGGTGGTGACATCCGGAGTGGTGATGCAGGGGTACCTGGCCGAGCGCTTCGCCGGTGGCGTGGCCGTGGTGGTGGGGAGCCCTGCGATGGTGCGCCACGTCCAGGCGGCGGGCCTGCGCGTGGTCTCCCGCGAATCGCACGTGGCGGATGCCGACGTGGTGGTGCTGGCGGGTCACCCCGACCTGTCCTACCGGGAGCTCACCTGGGCGGTGCGCGCCGCGCACCGGGGAGCACCGGTCATCGCCACGGGTCGTGACCGGCTGGTGCCGTCGGAGAACGGGGTGGTGCCGGGCACCGGGGCGGTCGTGGCCTATGTGGAATACGCGTCCGGCGCGGAGGCCGTGGCGGTGGGCAAGCCCGGCCCGGACGCCTGGCGCATCGCCCGTGAGCGGCTGGCCGTGGACGGGCCGGTGCTGGCCGTGGGCGACCGTCTGGACTCCGACGTGGGCGGCGCGGTGGCCGCCGGGCTGGATGCGGCGCTGGTACTGAGTGGGGTGACCAGCCGCGATGAGGCCGACGCCTGGCGCGGTGCGCGCCCCGTGGCCGTGGCGGACGACCTGGGCGCCCTGCTCGCGGACTAGGCCTGCAGCAGTACCAGCGACGCGGCCATCACGAACATGCCGGCGACGGCCCCGTTGGTGGCCAGCAGCGGACGCCCGTGCTCGCGCGCCGCGGGCAGCAACTCGTGGATGGAGATGAACACCATTACCCCCGCGACGCCGGCGAACACGAAGCCGAACACGGCATCCCCGAGCACGGGCCCGAGCACTGCGTAGCCGGCCAGCGCCCCGACCGGCTCGGCAAGGCCCGCGACCAGGGAGGCCCCGACCGCGCGGGCGCGGCTGCCGGTGGCCTCGTGGATGGGTGCGGCGACAGCGATGCCCTCCGGGATGTTGTGGATGGCGATTGCCACCGCGATGGCCAGCCCCACCTCGGGCTGCTCGATCAGCACCAGGAACGTGGCCAGGCCCTCGGGGAAGTTGTGCAGCGCCACCACGAGGCCGATGAGGATCCCCATGCGCAGCAGCCGGTTGCGCGCGGAGCCCTCCTCGCGCGCGGCGCGGGCGCGGCCCCGCGCCTGCATGCGTGCCAGCAGGCGATCCAGCAGCGCCACGGCCGCGATGCCGGCGAAGAACCCGGCGCTGGCCACGGCCAGGCCCCGGGATCCGGTCCCGGCGCCCAGCGCGTCGATCGCCTTCGGCATGATCTCGGCGAACGACACGTACAGCATCGCCCCGGCGCTGAAGGCCAGGGCGATGGCAAGGAACGCGGGGCTGCCGCGCCGGCCCGACACGGCGACGAGTCCGCCGAGCCCGGTCGCCAGGCCTGCCAGCAGAGTGATGAGGAGTGCCACGGCGACCGTCGACATTGAGGCGACGGTATCAGCCGGGGCGCGCCGACTCGCCCGCCGTTTGGCGGCGCCTGGACCCCGCGTTTTCTCGGAGTCTCAAGGGCCCGTACCGTCGCGCAGGGCGCGGCGTGCGACCTTGCCCGACGGCAGCCGGGGCAACCCGTCGCGCCACTCGATCTCCGCGGGCGCGCAGTGCGGACCCAGCGCATGGGCCACCGAGCGCCGGATCTGATCGTCCGCGCCCTCGCGATCCGCGCCGTCGCATGCCACCACCACCGCCACGGCGCGCATCAGGCCCCGCGTGTCGGCACGCCCCACCACGGCGGCCTCGGCCACGGCGGGGTGCTCCAGCACCACGGCCTCCACCTGCACGGGGCTCACGAACATGGCATCCACCTTGAACAGGTCGTCCGCGCGCCCCACGTGCCGGTATACCTCGTCGTCCTCCACCAGCATGTCGCCCATGCGCACCCACTCGCCGTGCAGCAGGTCGCGGGTCAGGTTGGCGCGCCGCCAGTACCCGGACGTGTTGCTCTCGGACCGGATCCACAGGCGCCCGGGCGTTCCGGGCGCCACTGGCGCACCGTCCTCATCGCGCAGCGACACCTCGGCGCCCGGAACGGGGTGACCCAGGCACCCGGGCAGGCGCTCGCCCTCCCGCGTGGACAGCACGATGTTGGACGCCTCGGAGCACCCGAACCCCTCCAGAACGTCGAGGTCGGGCAGCACCTCGGACAGCCGCTCCAGCACAGGCCCGGGCAGGGAGTCACCCGACGACACCCCCAGTCGCAGGCCCCGCAGCGTGGCGCGCTCGCCGGGGTGGCGGTCGAGGAAGGCGGCCAGCTGCGACCAGAACGTGGGTACGCCGGAGAGCACCGTCACCCCATGGGCGGCGCACGCGCGGGTGACGGTGCGCACGGTCGGGCGGGTGGGCAGGTGCACCACATGTGCTCCGCGCCCGAGGGGCCGGAAGAACCCATTGCCGAATCCCAGCGAGGTGAAGCCGCGCGATACCGCATGGCAGGTATCGCCGGGGGCGAGGCCCAGCACCTGGTCGGCGTAGCCCTCCACGGAGGTCCGCATGTCGCGATGCGCGTGCATGGCGCCCTTCGGCTGCCCCGTGGATCCCGACGAGTAGATGATGTAGGCGAGGTCCTCCGGGTGCACCGGCGCGATACCCGCGGCCCGCCCTGCGTTCAGCACGTCGCTGCCGACCACCCGCCATGAACCGCCGGGCACCGTATGGTCGGCCAGCACCATCGCCACCGCGGCGTCGCCCAGCACGTCCTCCAGTGCCCCGGGGTCGGTGTCGGGGTCGAGGGGTATCGCCACGCCCCCGGCCGCGGCCACGCCAAGCACGGCCTGCACCCAGGGGCGTCCGTCGCGCATGACCACGGCCACGTGCTGCCCCGCGCGCAGTCCGGCTGCCCGGAGCGCGGCCGCCGCCCTCCGCATGGCGAGTGACAGCGCGTCGTAGTCCCAGGTGCCGTCGTGGTCGCTGACCGCGGGGTCCCCGCCGCGCCCCGCGCGACGGTGCTGCTCCACCAGCAGGTCCACCAGGTTGTGGCGCGCGGATGCCACCCGTCGCGCGTCGCCGCTCGGGGCGGGGTGCTCTGCGCCGCCCTCGTCGGGGCTCACGGTGCGCACCTCGGCCAGGGCGTCGACAGCCTCCGGGGGCACGCGGTTGGGCAACACCAGCACGGCGTCGGTGGCCCCGGCGTCGGCGTAGCGCGCGAGCGCGGCCGCGATTGCCGCGGGCGGTGCCACAAGGCCCCGGGTGCCGAGCCACTTCAGCAGCGACCGCGGTGACGACCCGAGTGCGCGCGCCTCGGGGGCGATCCAGCCGAGGGCCTCGTCCTCGTCGCGCATGGGCAGCGCGTACAGGTACACGGCCACGCGCAGGTCATCGGATCCGCCGGCCTCGAGCCGCGCATTGCGGGCGATGGCGACCCGCTCCCGCAGGTCCTCCGGCGTCAGGAATGCGGCGAACAGCCCGTCGGCCCGTGCCCCTGCCATCCGCAGCAGGCCCGGCCGGTGGGCGGCCACCAGTACCGGCGGCCGGGGGAGGGTGATGGGCGGCGGATTGCACGGGGCCTCGTCGATCGATCCCGCGATCGAGGCGCCATCGGGTGATCTCCACATGGCCTCCAGCACGTCGAGGGCTTGCACCAGGCCGGCGGTGCGCGCGCGGGCGGGCGGAAAGGGGTATCCATAGGCGCGGTGCTCGGCGGCGTCGGATCCGGTCCCGATGCCCAGCACCAGCCGTCCGCCGCTGATGACGTCCAGCACCGAGGCCATCTTCGCCGCCAGGGGCGCGGGGCGGTACGAGGCCGACAGCACGGCAGTGCCCAGCGTGATGCGGTCGGTGACCGCGGCCACCGCCGCCAGCCCAGTGAAGGCATCAACGGCGTCATCGCCGTGCAGCCGCCCGGGCGTCCACAGGTGGTCGTTCAGCCACGCGGAGTCGAATCCCAGTGATTCCGCCCGGATGGCGGCATCACGCAGGTCAGGCCATGACGACGCGTACTGCGGCAGGCGGAGGCCGACCCTCAGGCCGGGCCCCGCGACGATGCTCATCCCCCGAGCACGAGCACCACGTCGACGTCCGGCTGCACCGTGACGGCGGCCGACTCGATCGGGCTGCCGTCGGTGAGGGCCTCCTCGGTCTGCGCGCCGAGGTCGGCGGCCACCTGCTGTGCGGCGGCCTGCTCACCCGTGCGGTAGTAGGCAACGGTGGTCGCCTGCGTCTCGGGTGCGTCACCGATGCCCACGGTGGTGTAGCCGATGGACTCGGCCTGGGTCTGGGTCTTGCCCGCCAGGCCCGCGGTCTCGGTTCCGTTGAGGATCACCAGGTTGATCTGGTTGCGCGCCGGGGCCCCCGTGACCGTGCCGCCGGTCGTGCCGGTCGTGCCGGTGGTGCCCGTGGTCGCCGTGGTGCCGGTGGTGTCGAAGGTGGTCGAGGTGCCGGTGGTGTCCACGCTCGCCACCGTCGCGGTGGTCTCCACGGCGTCCGCGACGGTGGGCAGCACCACGCCCCCGCCGTCACCCCTGGCGAACCATCCGATGACGAAGCCGATGACGATGCACGACACGGCGAGCAATACGGGACGAGCCCACTGATTGGCGCCGCCGCCCGAGGATCCGGTACCCATACGGGGTACTGTAGCGATCGGCATCGGCGTCCTGCCGCATCGGGGCCTGCGGAATGACTGCCTCCGCGTGCTGGTGCTATGGTCCCGCGCGGTTCATGGGCCGTCCGGCGCCTCGACAGAGCGCCATGCCGACCGCCTCGTGATCCCCCGAGTCCGCATCGCCCCCGCAGGGGCCTGCCGTGCATGGGTTGCGCCATGCGCTGAGAGGTGCGAGATGGCATGAGCACGCACACAGAGACCACCGAGGCGCAGGCGCCCGCCGAGCGCCTGGAGGCCGCCCTGGCCGATCCGGCCGCCTGGTGGCCCAACGTGGTGCTGCGCGAGCATCAGATCGAGGCCCTCGATGAACTCGCCATCCGCCTCCGGTCCGGGGCCTCACGTACGTGGGTGGATGCCCCCACCGGGTCCGGGAAGACCATCACCTTCTGCGCGCTGGCCGCGGCGCTCGACGGCTCGGCCGTCATCCTCGTGCCCCGCCGCAACCTGGCCGAGCAGACCGCGCAGGCCCTGTCCACGTTCTTCCCGGATGTGCACTACGTGGCCGACGGGGTGTCCGGCATCGGGCGCCCGGGCGTGGCCATCTGCACCTATCAGGCGGCGCTGCGCAACCAGGAGGACGCCGATTGGGAGTCGGTGTCGCTGCTGGTATGCGACGAGGCCCACACCACGCTGGGGGCCCAGACCCGGCGAATGATCGACCGCGCCGCCGACGCGGTGGTGGTGGGGTTCACGGCCACGCCCGCCACCACAACCGGTCACGTGGAGCAGGTATTCGGACCGGTGGCGGCCACGCTGGACCGCCAGTCGGCCATTGACCGCGGCATCCTGTGTCCGCTCCGGTCCCTGCGCGTGGAGCGGTCCGTGGACCTGTCCGACGTCACGCGCGTGCGCGGTGACTTCGACCAGGCCAGCCTGGGTCGCGCGCTGGACCGGGCTCTGTGGCACCGGGCATGCGCCGAGGTGTGGGCCGAGCACTTCATGCCGATGGATCTGGCGGGCGTGGCCTACACGGCCACCGTGGCGCAGGCCCACGCCCTGGCCGACGAGATGACCGAGCGCGGTGTGAGGGCTGCGGCCGTATCGGGGCAGACCGCGGCCCGCGACCTGCAGCGCATCCTCGCCGACTTCGGGGCGGGGAAGATCGACGTGCTGTGCAATGCCGACCTCCTCACCGAGGGGTGGGACGAGACCCGGGCGTCCGTGGTGATGCACCTGGCCCCCACCACCAGCGAGCGCGTGTTCGTGCAGCGTCTGGGACGCGTGATGCGCCCGGCCCCGGGCAAGGAGGCCGTGTCGGTGGAGTTCCTGCCGGCCGGCGATCCCATGGGCGTGCAGACCAGCCACGACCTGTTCGGCATGGGGTGGTACAAGCCGCTGGGCCGGGTGGCCGGCCCGCCGGAGGGCGGCGAGCGCGGCAAGCTGGCGCGCGCGGCCGAGATCCTGGCCCAGCAGGACGGTGGCCGCGCCAGCCTGGTCAACCCCAGCGCCTCGCCGTCGGCGCTCGTCGCGGGCTTCCGCGACGGGGGGTGGCGCGAGGCCGACCCGGCCGAGATCCCCGTGAGCGTCATGGAGGAGTGGGTTGAGGCTGCGGGGCGCGATAGTGAGTGGGGCGATGTGGCCGAGCGACTGGCCGAGGGCATCGATCCCCTGGGGGCGCATGCGTGGTGGGCGCTCTCGGGCGTGGTGGCGCGCAAGGCCGAGAACGGCGATGAGCAGCCCATGTGGCGGGCATGGGCGCTGGCGCTGCTGGTGCAGCCCGAGCTGCGCCAGGCGCTTCCGGCCGATGCGCCGCGGGCGATCCTCGACCGCCTGCGCATGACCGCGCGGGAGCGCATCCGGGCACTGTGGTTCCACGCGGATGAGGCCGGCAAGTGGGAGAACGTGGCGTCGCTCGAGCAGCAGGGGCGCTCCGCCGAGCGCCGCCGCCGGTGGTCGGCGCTGGACAGCGCGTCGTCGTGGGCACCCGCGTGGGCGTGGGAGGTGTCGCGCGGCCTCGCCGACGCCAGCCGCCCGGGCCGCAACCAGGAGATCCACCGCATCGCCAAGTGGGAGTCGCAGCACCTCATCGAGAACGGCGGCGAGGTGGGCCTGATCGGCACGTGGCTGCGTGCCGTGGGCGCCCCGGCACCCGATGCCATCGCCCCGCCCGAGGGCGGCTCGCCCCTGCGCGTGGGACAGGCCGGACGCGTGGTGCTCGCCCTGGGCCCGGGGGATGTACCCCTGAAGAGCGAGGACATCCGCGTGGCCAGCCGTGCCGCGGGTGCATGCGGCGGGTGGGCCGCCCTGCGCGGTGCCCTCGACGCCATCGACTGGACGGCCCCCGACGCGCGCCGCGCGCTCCGCGCCGCGGTGGGCACCCGCAGCCCGCGCGCCCTGCAGAGCGCGCGCGCGTGGAACCAGCTGCAGGGCAGGGCCCCGCGCCTTCCATCCGCCGAGGACGTGGGCGTGGGCCGTTCGGCATCGGGCGATGGGGGATCCCCGCGCAAGCGCCGGCGCCGGCGCCGGAAGATGTCCACCGCGGAGGTCGCGGACACCGGTTCGACGCCCACGCCGACAGCGGAGGGCGATGGGTCCGGGGGCGATTCCCCGGCGCAGGGCACGGCGTCCCGTCGGCGCCGCCGGCGCCGGCGCAGGCGGTCGGGCGGCTCCTCCACCGGCACTGCATCCGGTGGCGGCGCCCCGGGCACGGAGTCCGCAGGGGAATGAGCGTGCCCTCCGCCGGCGGCGCGGACGAGGTGGCCGATCGCCGATGGGAGCGCGTTCGCGGGATCGCCGCGGACATCGCCCGGCTCGAGGCGCTGGACCGCCGCGAGGGGCTTGACGACGACGCCCGCATGGAACTCGCCCGCCTGCGGATACAGGCCGAGCGGGCCAGCACGCGGGCGATGCTGGCCGATGACCTGGCCGACCGCATCGGGCAGGCCGAGCGCTCGCGCGGGGGGCGTGCCGCGGGAACCTGACCGCGGATTCTTCACGTCCCCTTAAGGGTCGTTACCCCGGCCTTCACACGGCCCGCTTAGGGTGCCCGTCGTGCACGATGACGACATGACCCAATCGCTTCCGCCACTCGGCCCGCGTCCCGATCGCGCCGAGGGCCTTCCACCGCTGTCGCCCCGCGCGACATCCCGCGGTGGCGGACTACCGCCACTGGACGCCGCGGGCGCTCCACGGGATGAGGCTCCCGTGGAGCAACGGCCTGCCGCTGATGCGCAGGAGGGGACCCCGCCGCCGCCACGCCGGGGACGCGCGGGGCGCATCGGCCGGGCACCGCGCCAGCCGCGACGCGGGGGCCGGTCACGCCGGGCCACGGCAGGTCTGATCGTTGCGGCGGCCCTTGCGGGCGCCGTGGCGGGGGGAGCCACCACGTACCTGCTGGATGACGACCCGCAGTCGGGTGTGGTCGCGGCATCCGGCGCCGCGGGCGAGGCATCGACGCCGGGCGCGCTGCAGGACGCCATCGCCGCCGTGGACGGCTCCGTGGTGCAGGTGCGCACGGCCGGCGGGCTCGGCAGCGGGGTGGTCACCGCGCCCCGTGGCCTCATCATCACGAATGAGCACGTGGCCGGTTCGCGCGGCGACGAGGTGATGGTCATCACCGCCGACGACCGACGCGTGCCGGCCACCGTGGTGGCGTCCGATGCCAGCCGTGACCTGGCCGTGCTGCGGCCGAAGGGATCGGTGGGCCAGGGGGTGCAGATCGCCCCCGAGCCCGATGCCGCACTGCGCCCCGGCGACCAGGTGTTCGCCATCGGCAGCCCCTTCGGGTTGCAGGGCACCGTCACGGTGGGCGTGGTGAGCGCCGTCGCGCGCAGGGGCGAGGGCGGTGCCCCGATGATCCAGACCGATGCCCCCATCAACCCCGGCAACTCGGGGGGCGGGCTGTTCGACCTGCGCGGCCGCCTGGTGGGCGTGCCGACATCCATCAACTCCCCGGTGCCCGGCAACGTGGGCATCGGCTTCGCGGTCACCGCCGACGAGGTGCGCCGCATCCTCGGGAGCGTCAACTGATGAACGAAGGAGAGACCGTGGCCGACCTCAGCGACACGTCCGTGACGCCCGTGGGGAGCGATCCCGACGTGGTGCCCGTGCCCGCCCCGGGGGCCACCCCGCGGGATCGGCTTGAGGCCGTGCTGTACGAACTGCGGCGGGTGGTGGTGGGGCAGGATCAGCTGCTCGACCGGATCCTGGTGGCGCTGCTGGCCCGCGGGCACGTGCTGCTGGAGGGCGTTCCGGGCCTGGCGAAGACCCTCACCCTCGAGACCGTGGCGCGCGTGTCGGGCGGCCGGTTCAGCCGCATCCAGTTCACGCCGGACCTGGTGCCGAGCGATGTGGTGGGCGGACAGGTGCTCGACCGCGCGGGTGAATTCACCACCCGCCTCGGCCCGGTGTTCGCCAACTTCGTGCTGGCCGACGAGATCAACCGTGCTCCCGCCAAGGTGCAGTCCGCGCTGCTCGAGGTGATGGCCGAAGGTCACGCCTCGATCGCCGGCGAGACCCACCCGGTGGACAAGCCCTTCTTCGTGCTGGCCACGCAGAACCCCATCGAGAGCGAGGGCGTGTACGCCCTGCCCGAGGCCCAGCTCGACCGTTTCATCTTCAAGCTCGTGGTGGGCTACCCCACGGCGGCGGATGAGGAGGAGATCGTGCGCCGCATGGCGTCCGAACCGCCCGAGCCGCGCCGGCTGCTGGACCCGGACCAGATCATGGATCTGCAGCGCCGGGCGGATGACGTGTTCGTGGACCACCGGGTGCGGGCGTATGCCGTGCAGCTGGTGACCGCCACGCGCGATCCGGCCGAGGCGGGCCTGGCCGACCTGGCGCCGTACCTGGAGCTGGGCGGATCGCCGCGCGCGTCGCTGTCGCTGATCCGCGGCGCCCGCGCGCTGGCCGTGATGCGGGGCCGGTCCTATGTGCTCCCGGAGGACGTGGCCGCGCTGTTCCACGATGCCCTGCGGCACCGCGTGGTGCTGAGCTACGAGGCTCTCGCCGCCGAGGTGCAGCCCGATCAGGTGCTGGACCGCATCGTGTCGGCCATCCCGCAGCCCGAGGTGGAGATCGGTGGCGGTCGCTCCGTCGCCTGACCCGTCGCCGGGCGCATCGGTGGGGCGGGGTGCCGCCGCGCTGCTGCGGCAGGTGGAGGTGCGCGTGGGGCGCCGCCTCGACGGCCTGCTGCAGGGCGAGAGGCGCGGTCGGCGGCCGGGCCCGGGCGGGGAGGCATCCATCACCCGCGGGTACGAGCCGGGCGATGACGTGCGCTGGATCGACTGGCCGCTTACCGCCCGCACGGGCGAGCCCATGGTGCGGGTGCCCGAGCTCGAGCCCGTGCTCACCACCTGGGCGCTGGTGGACATGTCGCCGTCCATGGCCTTCGGGACGCACGGCGGTACGAAGATCGCCCAGGCGCGCGAGGTGGTCGCGGCACTCGGCGTGGTGCTGCGCCGACGCGGTGACCGCCTGGGGCTCGCCGTGACCACCGACGGCGACCTGGACCTGATCCATCCGCCCCGCGGGGACCGCCGTGGCCTCATCGACGCGGTGGCCGCCGTGGATTCCGTAGTGCCCGCCGGCGAGGGACGTACGGACCTGGCCCACGCGGTGGGCCTGATCGGCCGGGTGGCCCGGCATCGCGGCATGGTGGTGATCATCAGCGACATGCCCTGGGCCGAGGGGCTGGAGCGGGCCATCGGTGGCCTCGGCCGCCGGCACGACGTGGTGGTGGTGGAGATCCGTGACCGGCGCGAGCGCGAGATCCCGCCGGTGGGGATCATCCCCCTGCGCGATGTGGAGACCGGTCGCACGCTGATGGTGGATACCTCCGATCCGGCCTTCCAGCAGCGGTTCGCCGCCGCCGTGGAGGATGCCGAGCGCCGTCGCCGGGCGATGATCGCCCGCACCGGCGCCCGCTACGTGGTGATGGAGCCGGGGCGTGACTGGCTGCTGGACCTTGCGCGCAGCCTGGGCACGGCCCGCCCCGCACGGAGGGCGGCGTGAGCTTCGCGAGCCCATGGGCGCTGCTGCTGCTGCTCCCGCTTGCGGCGGGCGTGGCGTGGTGGGCATGGCGCGAGCGCCGCGGCACGCGCGCCGCCGCCGTGCCGTTCGCCGACCTCGACCTGGTCGCCATCGCCGCACCGCGTCGCCGGTGGACCCGATGGCTGCCCACCACGCTGCTGGTGCTGGCGCTCACGGGCTTCACCGTGGCGCTGGCCCGCCCCGAGGCGGTCACCTCCGTGCCCCGCGAGGAGGGCACGATCATGCTGGCCATCGACGTGTCGGGCTCCATGGCGGCCGACGACGTGGCGCCCTACCGGCTCCGTGCCGCCCAGGATGCCGCCAAGACGTTTGCGGAGAAGGTGCCGCGGCAGTTCCAGGTGGGCCTCGTGGCCTTCAGCGGACAGGCCGACGTGCTGCTGCCGCCGTCCACGGATCGCGCGGCCTTCGCGCGCGCGGTGGATTCGCTGGTGGCCGACGGCGCCACCGCCTCGGGCGAGGCCATCCTGTCGTCGCTGGACGCCATCCGCTCCACGCAGCCCGGCTCGCAGCAGCTGCGCAGCGGTCGCATCCTGCTGCTGTCCGACGGCGCCAACACCGTGGGCACCATGCCCGAGGAGGCCGCCCAGCAGGCCAAGCAGGCCGGCGTGCCGGTGTACACCGTGGCCCTGGGCACGGCCGAGGGCGTGCTGCCCGATGGCCGCGCCGTGCCGCCCGACGCGGCGTCCCTTGCCGCGGTGGCCGAGATCACGGGTGGCGAGGCATTCGAGAGCACCGACGCCGAGTCGGTGCGCACGGTGTACGAGGACCTGGGCACGTTCATCGGCACCCGTCAGGTGATGGCCGAGGTGACGGCGTGGCCCACCGGGATCGCGGCCCTGCTGCTGCTGCTCGCAGGCATCGCCGCCTGGCGCGTGGGGCCGCGGCTGTGACGTTCCTGTCGCCCATGTGGCTGTGGGGCCTGTTGCTGGTGCCCGTGCTGGTCGGCCTGGCGATCGCGTGGGAGCGCCAGCGCGGGGTGGCCGCGCGCGCCTTCGCGGATTCCCGCGTGATGTCCGTGGGCGCCGACCGCCCCGGCCGCCTGCTGCGCCGGAGCGCCCTGGCGTTGGCCATCGTGGCCGTTGCCATGGGGCCCATCGCCCTTGCCCGCCCGGCTGTGGACACCACCGAGGAGAAGCGCCAGGGCGCGGTGGTGCTGGCCATCGACACCTCCCTGTCGATGAACAAGGACGACCTGAAGCCCTCGCGGCTGGCCGCGGCCCGCGAGGCGGCCAACCGGTTCCTCGATGCCGCTCCGGATGAGGTGCGCGTGGGGCTCGTGACATTCGACGAGAAGGCCGTGGTGCGCGTGGCCCCGACGCTCGACCGCCCGGCGGTGCGCGCGGCACTGGACGACATGCCGACGGCCGAGGGCACGGCGCTGGGGTCCGCGGTGGTGGCGGGGCTCGGATCGCTGGCCGGAGCGGGCGTGCTGGACACCCTGCCGCCCACGCCCCAGGAGTCAGCGGGGCGCATGCTCATCCTCACGGACGGCGCGGGGAACGTGGGCGTCAGCCCGGAGGAGGCCACGCAGCGGGCACGTGACAAGCGCGTGCCCCTGTACACGGTGATGCTGGGGGACGACCCGGGCCGACCGGATCGGCCCGCCCCGCCGGTGACGCTGGCGTCCATGGCCACGCAGACGGGCGGGGTTTTCGCGCAGACGGCCTCCACCGACGACCTGGTGAGGATCTTCGAGGACATCGGCGGTGCGTTGACGCAGGTGTCCACCGTGCGTCAGCTGACGGTGCTGGCCCCGCTCATCGCGCTGCTGTGCCTGGGCGGCGCGGGGGTGCTGATGTCCGCTGTCCGCCGTCGGCCCATCGCGTCGGGTCCAGGGGCCGGCACCTCGGCGGGCCTGCCGCCGCTCACCCCCTAGTCCAGCCGGGAGAACCTCTCGACGTTCTCCTTCTCGCCGATCACCAGCAGGGTGTCGTCGGGCTGGAGGATGGTGTCGGGGCCGGTGAGGCTGAAGGTGCCGCCCGGCGGCTTGGTGCACACCACGGTGACGTCGTACTTGCGGCGCAGGCCGACCTCGGCGAGCGTGCGGCCCAGGGCCTCCTTGGGGGCCGTGGTCTCGGCCATGGCGAAGTCGGCGCCGATGAGCACGAAGTCGATGGCCAGCCCCACCAGGCCATGAGCGACGCGGTCGCCCATGTCGCGCTCGGGGAACACCACGCGGTGCACGCCCAGGCGGCCGAGGATCTGTCCGTGCCGGTCGCTCACGGCCTTGGCCCACACGCGGGGTACTTCGAGCTCCAACAGCACCGACGCCGCGAGGATGCTGGCCTCGATGTCGTTGCCGATGGCCACGACCGCCGTCTGCACCTCCTCCGCGCCGATCAGTCGCATGGCGTCGATGTCGGTGGCATCCACCTGCACGGCCTCGGTGAGCAGGGGGGCGTGCCGCTGCACCAGCTTCTCGTCGGAGTCGACGCCGACGACATCCTGTCCCAGGTCCATCAGGCTGGTGGCTGCTGCCGAGCCGAACCGGCCCAGGCCCACGATCATGATTTCGGAACGGCTAGCCAACGATCGGCCTCTCCTCGGGGTAGCGGTAGGTGGAACCGGTCTCGCGGAGCACGAGCGATGCCCCGAGCAACTGCGGTGCGAGGCGCCCCACCACCATGAGCACGATCAGTATGCCCTCGCCGACCGCGGGCAGCGATGAGGTGATGCCCGTCGAGAGCCCAGTGGTGGTGAATGCCGATGTCACCTCGAACAGCGCTGGCGTGAGGCCGACGTCCGAGGCGATGAGCAGGGCGAGGGTGCCCACTAGGATGGCGCTCGCGAAGATCACCGTCACCGAGAGCGCCTGGCGGATGGCCGCGGTGGGCAGGCGGCGTCCGATGAACTGCACATCACCCGCGCCGCGCAGGGATGCCACGGTGGCCAGCGCGAGCACCAGCATGGTGGTGACCTTGATGCCTCCTGCGGGGGACACGCTGCCGCCGCCGATGAGCATGAGGAAGTCGGTGAAGAACAGCGTCTCGTCGCGCATTCCCGAGTAATCCACCGTCGAGAATCCCGCGGAGCGCGGGGTGACCGCCTCGAACGCCCCGTTCAGGACCCGCTCGCCCACGGGGAGGTTGCCGAGGGTGGCCGGGTTGCTCCACTCGAAGGCGGTGATGACGGCGAAGCCCAGCACCAGCAGGATGCCGGTGCCGAGCAGCGTGAGGCGGGTGTGGAACGACCATCGGCGGCGTCCGGTGCGCAGCCTGCGGCGGCGCGTGAGGTCGGCCCACACGGGCACGCCGAGTCCCCCGGCGATCACGCCGATCGCCACGGTGGACAGCAGGATGATGTCGCCGCTGAACGAGGCCAGGCTGTCGGGGAAGAGCGTGAGGCCCGCGCCATTGAACGAGCTCACGGCCTGGAAGAGGGCGTTCCACGCAGCCACGCCGGCGTCTTCGCCCATGGAGAGGAAGCGCCCGTAGAGGACGATGGCCAGGATCACCTCGACGGTGACCGACAGGATGGCCACGCCGATCACCACGCGCTTGATCTCGCCCGGGTCCAGCACGCCCTGCTCGGCCTGCGCGGCCTGACGTCGCCGCATGCCGAGGCGGCCACCGATGATCATCACCAGCAGCGCCGTGAAGGTCATGATGCCCAGCCCGCCGATCTGGATGAGCGCGAGCAACACGGCTTCGCCGAAGCCGCTCCAGTAGGTGGCGGTGTCCACCACGGTGAGGCCCGTGACCGTCACGGCGCTCGAGGCCGTGAACACCGCGTCGCTGAAGGGCGCGGACCCCGGCGCCGCGCTGCTCACCGGAAGCATCAGAAGGATGGTCCCGAGCGCGATGACGCCCAGGAAGGCCAGCAGGAGGGGTCGGGTGGGGCGCACCCGGCGCCTCCGGGCGGGGCTCCGCGGGAACCACTTCATGGCGCGCCGTGCCCCGACATCCCGCTGATCCTCGCAGATCGCCGCGATGCGCGGGAGTAGCGTGCCGCGCGTGCCCGGGCTCACGGAGTTCATCCCCTCGCTGCCCGGCGGCATCGGCGGCGTGCAGGGCCTGGCGATCGGCGTGCTGGTGGCCGGGGGAAGTCCATCAAGCGGTGCCGGGCGGAGGATGCCGCCGGCCCGGACGCCCTGGTGCCAGGCACACAATCCGGACTAACAGGGAAGAAACCATGTGCTCACGCATCACACTGCATCGGCGCGGTGGCATCTCCGTCTTCTGCCGCACCCTTGACTGGGCGGTGAGCGATGAGCCACGCCTGTGGGCGCTTCCGGCCGGGATCGAACGCCGTGGTACCCCGGACGGCGATGGGCTGCGATGGACGTCCCGGCATGCATCTGTGGTGGTGAGCGGGTGGGACCTGCTGACGAGCGAGGGGATGAACGATGCCGGGCTGGCGGCGCACCTCCTCTACCTGGCGGACACCACCCTTCCGCCCGCCGATGACCGGCCCGCCCTGGGCAACACCATGTGGGCCCAGTGGGTGCTGGACACCTGCGCCACCGTGGATGAGGCACTGGATGCCTTCACCGGCATCCGCATCGTCGATGTCCCGGCCCGCGGCCAGTCCCTGCCCCTGCACCTGGCGCTCGAGGACCGGAGCGGTGCTGCGGCGGTCATCGAACTGCTCGCGGGTGGCCCGGTGATCCACCGGGGCGACGACGCACGCGTGGTGACGAACGAGCCGCCGCTCACCGAGCAGCTCGCGAACCTGCGGAACTACGCGGGGTTTGGCGGCGATCTGCCGCTTCCGGGGGATGTCGACCCCGCCTCGCGCTTCGTGCGCGGCCGGTACTTCCTGGACCACCTGCCCGCGGCCGCGGATGCGGACGAGGCACTGGCCGATGCGGTCAGCGTCATCCGTTCCATGTCCGTGCCGTTCGGTGCGCCATCCGAGCCGTTCGGCACCTACCCGACGTGGTGGATCTCCGCGGGGGATCTGGTGGACGGTACCTACCTGGTGCAGTCGACGCGGTCGCCCTTCGCGACGTGGCTCGCGCTACCCGCGGCCTGCCGCGCTGCAGCTGCCGACGGACCCCTGTGCGTGGACCCCTCGGACCCCACCACGGCCGGGGATGTGCTCGGGGCGCTCACGCCCGCCGACCTTCCGTACTGAGGGCCGCTCCCGGCCGCGCCCCTAGGGCGCGGCCCTATCCGGCGCCCGGGCAGGGCGCGGGGCACCCAGCGAGATGATCGCGCCGAGCAGCAGTACCCCGGCGGCCACGAGCACCGCGGGGTTCAGGCCGTCCACGTAGGCCTGTCCCGATGCGTACGAGCCCGTGGCGGTGAAGATGGCGGTCATCACCGCGATGCCGAGGGCGCCGCCCACCTCGCGCACCGTGTTGTTGGTGCCGGAGGCCTTGCCGATCTGCACCTCATCCACCGACTGCACTAGCAGGTTGGACACCGGCGCGAACACCATTGCCATGCCGAAGCCCGCGAGCAGGAACCCGCCCACCAGCCCGGCGTAGGAGATGCCGGGGGTGATGGTGAGGCCCATCCACAGGAAGCCGCCGGCCATGATGGTGAGTCCCGCCGCCATGAATGGCCGCGCCCCCACCCGGTCGCTCAGCAGTCCCGCCACCGGGGCGATGAACATCGGCATGATCGTCCACGGCAGCACCTTCAGCCCGGCCACCAGCGGGCTGTCGCCCTGCACCGTCTGCAGGAACTGGGCGAGGAAGAAGACGGCGCCGAACAGGCCGAAGTACAGGCACACCGATGCCGCGTTCGCCACGTTGAGGCCGCGATTGCGGAAGAACGCAAGCGGCAGCATGGGGTGCGCCGCGCGCGACTCCCACCACAGGAACGCCACCACGAACACCACCCCGCCGACGAGCGTGCCGAGGATCTCCGGCGAGGACCATCCGGCCTCGTTCCCACGGACGATTCCGTAGACGATGCCGAACACGCCGATGCCGGCCAGGAGGATGCCGGGGATGTCCAGGCCGGTGTCCGGGCCGAACGACTCCCGCAGCTTCCACATGGCGATGGCACCGCCCACCAGCCCGATGGGCACGTTTACCCAGAAGATCCAGTGCCAGGAGATGCCGTCGACGATGGCGCCGCCGATCACGGGCCCGGCGGCCACGGCCAGGCCGCTGATGCCGGACCAGATGCCGATGGCCAGGCCCCGCTTGCCGGGCGGGAATGCATCGGCCAGCAGCGTGAGCGAGAGCGGCAGCACCGGGGCGGCGCCCAGGCCCTGGAGGGCCCGGAAGAAGATGAGCCATCCGATGTCCGGCGCCAGCGCGCACCCCACCGAGGCGAGCGAGAAGATGACGAGGCCGGCCGCGAACACCCGGCGCCGGCCCAGGCGGTCACCGAGTGCCGCGCCCGTCAGGAGAAGCACGGAGAACGCGAGGGTGTAGGCGTTCACCACCCACCCGAGGGTCTCCACCGAGGCGCCCAGGTCCACGCGGATCACCGGCAGGGCGGTGGTGACCACGAGGTTGTCGAGCACCACCATGAACAGCCCGATGCCCGTGACCACCAGTGCCCAGATGTGCGCGCGGGATGACCCGACAGGGGCGGCTCGGGGTGGGGCACGTGGGGGTTCCGCATTCAACGCAACGTAGCCGGTACGCGCCGGCTGATGCGCCTGTACGAGCGTAGGGTCGGTAGCCGGCACCCGATGTGGTCGCATGCTTATACTTGCAAGCGCAAGCACATTATCGAAGGAGACCCTCCATGGCAGATGGCGCGGAGATCAGCCTCAAGGAAAATGGCCCGATCCTGGTGACCGGTGAGTTCACGCTCACGGGCGAGGACGGCCAGCCCTTCGCGGACCTCAATCCCACCATTGCGTTGTGCCGGTGCGGGCTGAGCGCGAACAAGCCGTTCTGCGACGGCAGCCACTCGCGTGAGGGGTGGACCTCGAAATAGCGGGGGCGGGGCCCGGGCGACCGGGTCCCGTCGCCTACGCGTTCGCCGTGAGGCGGGCGATCTGCGACAGGCCCTCGGCGGCCACCGAGGCCTGGCCGATCTCGTCCGCGTCGTGGACCGGGATCTCCCCGTGCTCCACCGCCCGTGCGAGGTCCAGCGCCGCTTCAATCGCGCGCAGGTGGTCCGCCGTCAGTGCCACCACGACCGCGTGCTCATCGTGTTCCGTGCGGTTCTCCATGCCCCGTATGGTCGCCCATGTGCCCGCGCGCATGCCACCCAACGGTCGGACGGTGACGCCTCTCAGCGCATGTCCGTTTCGTCACGAACCCGCCCGACCCGGTAGGTTGCCGGCATGCCTGAACGACGCCGATTCGGATCAACCGACCTCATGGTCTCCCCGCTGTGCCTGGGCACGAACGTGTTCGGGTGGACGTGCAACGAGGAGATCTCATTCGCCGTGCTCGACGCCTACGTCGAGGCCGGCGGGAACTTCCTCGACACGGCCACGGTGTACTCCACGTGGGTGCCGGGGAACTCCGGAGGCGAGTCGGAGGCCATCATCGGCCGCTGGCTCGCCGCGCGCGGCCGGCCGGACGATCTGGTGATCGCGACGAAGGTGGGGTATCCGGGTGACCCCCACATGCGTGCGGGCCTGGACCGCGAGAACGTGCGCGCGGGCATTGACGGCTCGCTGGCCCGCCTGGGCGTGGACGCGATCGACCTGTACTACGCGCACAAGGATGATGAGTCGATCCCGCTCGAGGAGGCCCTGCGCAACCTGGACGCCCTCACGCAGGAGGGCCTGGTCACCTACCTGGCGGCGTCCAACTACACGCCCGGGCGTTTGGCCGAGGCTCTGGCGGTGTCCGAGCAGCACGACCTGGCCCGCTTCCACGGCTTCCAGCCGCACTTCAATCTGCTCGAGCGCGCCGAGTACCAGGGCGACGGCGAGGAGATCTGCGTGCGCGAGCACATCGGCGTGGCGCCGTACTTCACGCTTGCGCGCGGGTTCCTCACGGGCAAGTACCGCCCGGGGGAGGACCTGCCCGCCACCCCGCGCGCGGCGGGCATCTCGCAGGCCTACCTGAACGACCGCGGGTGGGGAGTGCTGGCGGTGCTCGACGACGTCGCGGCCGCGCATGGCGCCACCCCGGCGCAGGTGGCTCTTGCCTGGCTCATGCGGTATCCCGGCGTGGTGAGCCCCATTGCCAGCGCCACCAGCCCGGATCAGGTGCGGGAGATCATGGGCGCCGTGGATCTCGCGCTCACCGATGACGAGTTCGCGCGCCTGGACGCCGCCGGTCGGTGAGCGGGCCCGCCGCGCAGGCGGGCCCCGCCCTGCAGGTGCAGGTGTGGGCCGACTACTGCTGCCCCTTCTGCCATGTCGCGCGCGAGCGGGTGTCCTACCTGCAGGCGCACCACGGCGCGGAGGTGGAGTGGTTCCCCTTCGATCTGCACCCGGAGTACCCGGATGATGGCCTGCGGCGCGCCACGCTGGAGGCCCTGCACGGGAGCCCCGGTTTCGACGCCCCGGTCCGGGAGCTGGCCCAGCAGGCAGGACTTCCGTACCGCCCAAACCCCGATGTGGTGCCGCGCACGCGTCGTGCGCTGGAGCTGACCGAGTGGGCACGCGCGCAGGGCGGCGGGGCGCATCGTGCGCTGCACGCGGCGATCATGGATGCCTGCTGGCGGGATGGGCGCGACATCACCCAGCCCGCGGTGCTCGCCGACGCCGCCCGCGCGGTGGGTCTGGATGCCGACGCCGGCATGGCTTCCGTGGAGGCCGGGGAGTGGGCGGCGGCGGTGGACGACTCCACCCGGTGGGCGCGCGCCGCGGGCATCTCCGGGGTACCCGGCATGGTGCTGGAAGGGCGTCTGCTCATCAGCGGCCTGGTGACGCACGACGACCTGGACGCCGCGGTTCGGGCGCTGCGGGATGGCCGTGAATAGGCCTTGCGGGTTTTCCGCATGCGGACACAGCGCGCGGCATTCGGGCGCACCCGTTGACCTCTCCGTTTCGGTCATGTACCAATCCCCATCCTCCCGGGTCGGGACGCGCAACGAATGCTGCCCCGGGAAGTGCGTGACGCGTCAAATGATCCACCGCCCGACAATCACCTCGACAACGCCTCACCCGGCGACGCGCGCCTAGCGCGTTCGGGGTACGGGACCGACCGGAAGAGCGAGATGGCGACAACCGACACGCCGCGCATGGTGGTTGGGGTGCCGCGGGAGAACCGCGCCGGAGAAACGCGCGTGGCGCTCTCCCCCACGGCACTGCCCCAGCTGACCAAGGCGGGCTTCGACGTAGTGATCGAATCCGGGGCCGGTGACCTGGCCGGGTATCCGGATTCCGCATTCACCGATCGTGGTGCGCGCATCGGCAGCCGCGACGAGGTCTTCGCCGCCGACGTGCTGGTGCAGGTGAACGTGATGGACGCCGATCCCGCGAGCGGGGATCTGTCCCGCCTGCGCGCAGGCCAGGTGGTGGTGGGATCGGTCGCCCCGTTCGCCCGTCCGGAACTCGTGAAGGCCATCGCGGGGACCGGCGCCACGCTGTTCGCGCTGGAGCTGGTGCCGCGCACCACCCGCGCCCAGTCCATGGACATCCTGTCCTCGCAGGCCGCGGTGGCCGGCTACAAGGCCGTGCTGCTGGCCGCGGACAATCTGCCGAAGATGTTCCCGCTGCTCACCACGGCCGCGGGCACGATCGCCCCTGCCAAGGTGTTCATCATCGGGGCCGGCGTGGCAGGCCTCGCGGCCATCGCCACCGCGCGCCGCATGGGCGCGCTGGTGGAGGCCTACGACGTGCGGCCTGCCGCCCGTGAAGAGGTGGAGTCGCTGGGCGCCCGGTTCGTGGAGCTGCCGCTCGAGACCGGTCAGGAGGAGGGCTCCGGCGGCTACGCCAAGCAGCTCTCCGAGGAGACCATCAAGAAGCAGCAGGAGCTGATGGCCAAGACGGTCGCGGCGAGCGACGTGGTCATCACCACCGCGCAGGTACAGGGCAGCACCGCTCCGGTCATCGTCACCACCGAGATGGTGAAGGGCATGGCGCCCGGGTCGGTGATCGTGGACCTGGCGGCCGAGCAGGGTGGCAACTGCGAGCCCACGGTGGCCGGGGAGACGGTGGACATGGACGGCGTGAGCGTGATGGGCGTGGTGAACCTGCCCGGCACGATCCCCGTGCACTCCAGCCAGTTGTTCGGCAAGAACGTGGCGAACTTCCTCGGCCTCATGGTGGTCGACGGCAGGCTCGACACCGACGTCGACGACGACGTCATCAAGGAGAGCGTCGTCGCGAAGGGCGGCGACGTGGCAAACAACCGCGTGCGCGAGGCCCTGGGCCTCGAGAAGCTGCCGGAGCCGGAGCCCCCGGTCCCGGAGCCCGAGCCCGTGGCGGACGACGCCCCGGCTGCTGAGGAGGCCGCCAAGTGAACGTCAGCACCGAATTCATCATGACGGGGCTCTTCGTGTTCGCCCTCGCGGGCTTCCTGGGCTTCGAGACCATCCGGCGCGTCCCGCGCCTGCTGCACACGCCGCTCATGGCGCTCACCAACGCCCTCTCGGCGATCTCGCTGGTGGGCTCCATCGTGGTGCTTGGCGGTCAGTACTCCACGTATTCCACCATCCTCGGCTTCATCGCCGTGATCGCGTCGATGATCAACGTGGTGGGTGGCTTCCTCATCACCGACAAGATGCTGAAGATGTTCAAGCCGCGGCAGAAGAAGACGCCTGAGCCGGCCGAGGCGGAGGCGGGCGCATGAGCACGTTCCTCCCCATGGCCTCGTCGTTCTTCGTCGATCCCGACACCGACACGGTCCGCTACGTCATCATCAGCCTGCTGTACCTGGTGGGCGCAGTGGGCTTCGTGCTCTCGCTGAAGTGGATGAGCGACGCCAAGACGGCGCGCAAGGGCATCTTCGCCGGCGAGATCGGCTTCGTGCTGGCCATCATCGGCACGCTGCTCCTGCCGGTCATCACCACCACCGGCTACATCTACATCGCCATCGCGATGCTCATCGGTGCCGCCATCGGCGTGCCGCTGGGCCTGCTGGTGCCGATGACCGCCATGCCGCAGCGCATCGCGCTGTCGCATGCCTTCGGCGCCCTGGCCGCCGGCCTCGTGGGTATCGCCAAGTTCTACGAGAACCAGCCCGACATCGGCTGGTTCGTCATGGCCGTGCTCGGCATCGAGATCGTGCTGGGGTCGCTGGTCTTCACCGGTTCGCTGATGGCGGCCGGGAAGCTGCAGGAGGTCAAGTGGCTCGCGCAGCGGCCCATCACCTTCCCGCTGCAGAAGACGCTCAACTTCGCCGTGCTGGCGGTGGCCGTGGCCGGTGTGATCGCACTGGTCATCGACCCCACGCAGATGTGGGCCATCCCCGTGATCATCGTCGCGGGCCTGGCGTTCGGCATCCTGCTGATCATCCCGATCGGCGGCGCTGACATGCCGACGGTCATCGCGCTGCTCAACTCCTACGCCGGCATCGCGGCGGCACTGCTCGGATTCGTGCTGTCGAACAACCTGCTCATCGTGGCGGGTGCCCTCGACGGCATGTCGGGCCTGATCCTCTCGATCATCATGTGCCGCGCCATGAATCGATCGTTCCGCAACGTGTTGTTCGGGGCGTTCGGTTCCGCCGAGCAGGCCGCGGGCGACCAGGAGGCCGGGTCCATCCGGTCGGCGTCGTTCGACGAGGCCGGGGACCTGCTGAAGATGGCGCGCCTCGTGGTGATCGTCCCGGGTTACGGCATGGCCGTCGCCCAGGCCCAGCACAAGGTGCGCGAGTTGGCCGACGCACTGGGCAAGGAGGGCGTGGAGGTCAAGTATGCAATCCACCCGGTGGCGGGCCGCATGCCGGGGCATATGAACGTGCTGCTGGCCGAGGCGAACGTGCCGTACGAGCAGTTGATCGACATGGAGGAGATCAACCCCGAGTTCCCGCAGGCCGATGTGGTGCTGGTGCTGGGCGCGAACGACGTGGTGAACCCGGCCGCGCGTCACGACCAGAGCAGCCCGATCTACGGCATGCCGATCCTCGATGTCGACAAGGCGGCCACCGTCATGGTGGTCAAGCGCTCCATGCGTCCGGGCTTCGCCGGCGTCGAGAACGAACTCTTCTTCAACGAGAAGACCCTCATGGTGTTCGGCGACGCCAAGGACGTCATGGGCGAGCTCATCACCGAGGTCTCGGGCAACCGCGACTCGATCAACGTCTGACCGGTTCCGGCGCCTCGCTGCGCCCCGGTTGTTCCATGCGACGCCCCGGCCATCCGCCGGGGCGTCGTCGTTTGGTACCACTACGGCATGACCGGGAACGAATCCATCACGCACCTGATGAGGCTGGACGGCAGGGTGGCCCTGGTCACCGGAGCCGGGCGGGGCATCGGACGCGCCATCGTCATGCGGCTGGCCGAGGCCGGCGCCGCGGTGGCGGTGGCCGACCTCGACGCCGATGCGGCGCTGCAGGTGACCGAGGCCATACGTGCCGCCGGGGGCACGGCCGAGGCCGCTCCCGCGGATGTATCGGACGAGGCCGATGTGAAGACCCTCGTCCGGGCCTGCGGCGAGCAGATGGGCGGGCTGGACGTACTGGTGAACAATGCCGGGATCTTCCCGATGCGACCGGTGCTGGAGATGGCCACCGCCGACTTCGATCGCGTGGTGTCGGTCAACCTGCGGGGAGCCTTCCTGTGCACCCGGGAGGCTGCGCTCGCCATGGTGGAGCAGGGCAGGGGCGGAAGCATCGTCAATGTCACCTCGGTGGATGCCCTGCACCCGTCCATGGTGGGTCTGGCCCACTACGACGCCTCCAAGCACGGCATGTGGGGGTTCACGAAGAACGTCGCCCTGGAGTTGGCGCCCCACGGCATCCGCGTGAACGCCGTCGCGCCCGGGGGCGTGCTGACGGAAGGCGTGCGGGAGATGGGCGCCGGCACCGACGAGGCCGTCGCGGCCTTCGCCGAGCGCGTTCCGCTGCAGCGCATGGGCGACCCCGACGACATCGCCCGCGCCGTGCTCTTCCTGGCCGTGCCGATGTCGGGATACATGACCGGCAGCCAGGTGGTGGTGGACGGGGGGCTCCTGCTCCGCTGATCCCCCCCGCGCCCGCATACCCGATCGCCGCGGACTACGTGACGCTGGAGATCCGGCCCGATCGCGACCCGGCGCACCCCGGGGGCCGCCTGCTGCTCATGGATGGCGTGGAGGCCTCGCACGTGGACTTGGCCGATCCCACGCGCATCGCGTTCGAGTACCTGCGCCATCTGGTGGGGGTGATCGACGCGGTGTTCCCGCCCGGCGAGTCGCTAGACGCCCTGCAGGTGGGTGGCGGCCCATGCACGCTGGCGCGGTACGTCACGGCAACCCGCCGCCGCGCGCGCGTCCGGGTGGTGGAGCGCGACGGGGGCGTGGTGCAGGCGTCGCGCGACCACCTCATGCTCGACGAGGTCCCCCGCCTGCAGGTGGAGATCGGCGACGGCCGCGCAGCCATTGCCGCCCTGCCCGATTCCTCGCTGGAGCTGGTGGTGGTGGATGCCTTCGTCGGCTTGATGGCCCCGCATGCGCTGTCCACCGCGCAGTTCATGGAGGATGTCCGGCGCGTGCTGCGGCCGGGCGGGCTGCACGCGATGAACCTCATCGACGTCGAGCCGCTGGAGCTCGCGCGCGCGGTGGCCGTGGGCATGCGCGATGCCGGGGGCGAGGTGGCACTGGTGGCCGACCCCGCCGTTCTTCAGCACCGTACCTCGGGCAACGTGCTGCTGCTGTCCGCGGATGTCCCGCTGCCGCCGCAGGCGCTTGGCCGCGCCCTGGCGCGCGACGACGCACCGTGGGAGGCACGAACGGGCCGGGCGCTCGGGCGCATGCTCCAGGGGCACGCCCCGCTCCACGACGATATTCCGCCCACCCACGAACTCGCCCGCCTCGCGCCGCTGTGGGGACGCGTGTCGCAGTCCCGGCCCGATCAGCCCGTGCGCTGAGGAACGGTTACGTGCCTGACGCCGGGGCGTCGGCGGGCGGTCAGGCGGGGCGGCCGGCGGAGAACAGTTCGCCCAGGCCCACGGGCCGGAGTCCCTTGGCCTTCAGTCCCCGGATGATGGCCGGCATCGCGGCCGCGGAGTTCGGCTTGGTGTGCATGAGGATGATCGACCCCTTCCGGGCGCCGCCGACGGCGCGCTGCGTGATGGCCGATGCGCTCGGGCCGCGCCAGTCGTTCGTGTCGACATCCCACAGCACCGTGTAGCGGTACCCGGTTGCCCCGGCCGCCGACAGCAGGCCGGCGCCGTATGCCCCGTAGGGCGGCCGGTAGAACGGCGCGGTGGCCACTCCCACGGCCCGGTCGAACCCCCGGTTGCGGGACAGATCCGTGATGCCGGCGGCGCGACTGGTGCCCGTGCCGGTGCGGTGTGCGTAGCCGTGGCTGCAGGTATCGAGGTGGCCCGACCGCACGGCGGCGCGCATGGCCGACCGCAGCGATGCGTTCCACATGCGCGCGTTGATGGCGTTGAAGCAGAAGGTGATGGTCACGTCGGCGTCCCGGGCGGCGGCGATCATGCGTGCAGCTTCGCGCGGGCCGTACCCGTCGTCCACGGTGATGGCCACCAGCGGGCGGCCAGTGCGCACCCGGCGCACCACCCTGGTGCCTGACCCCCGCGGCTGGACGGACCACACCACCGGCGCGCCCGCGCCCGTGTTGCCAGCGGCATCGCGTCCCTCCACCGTCACCTCGACGGTGCCCACGATTCCCTTCGATCGCAGGGCGGCGGGCAGCACGATCTCAGCGCCGGCGGGCTTCCATGCGCCTGCGACCAGCACGGCGTCGCGCCCCGGGCGCCGGACCACGGCCCGCACTTCCGCGGCGCCTCCCGCGCGCAGCGGCAGTGAGCGGCGCGTGCTGGCGGGGATCGTGGGCGCCGGCGGGCGGAGCATCGGGGCCGGGGGCGTGGTGTCCACCTCGATCAGGGGCGGGTCGGCCGGAAGGGGGGTCACACCGTCGGGGGCCAGGCCCTCCACGCGGTAGGTGCCATCGGGCACCACGGGGCCACTTCCGCCCGGGCCGCGCCCTCCCGCCCAGGGCAGCACCACGGGGATGGCGGCCCCGGTCGCGGGGCCGAGCGTGGCCACCGTCCGGCCATCGGACACGCGCACGATGCGCGCACCCACGCCGTACCCCAGGGGCACGGGAACCGTCACCTGCACGGGCGTCGTGACGGGGTTCACCGGCGCGCCCGCCAGCGCCGCCGGTGCGGCGCTGGCGATGATGGCCAGTGCGGCCAGGGTCGTGGTTCGCGCGGTCGTCATCGGTGCGGCATTCCCGGCGACGCGCCAACCCCGTGCCGCGGCGGATCACCCGGCAACGGCTCTTCCATCCCGGGCCGGGGCCATGTCAGTGCCAGCAGCGCGATCAGCACCGCATCGCGCAGCACCAGCAGCCCCATCTCCGGTTGCTGCAGCGCCACCAGATCCCAGTACGCCTGCGGGAAGTACGACTGGGTGAGCAGCAGAGCCAGTGCCGAGGTGATGGTGGCGCCCCACCCGAAGCGGCCACCCACCAGCACGGCTGCGGGGATGATCCAGGCGAGGAACTGCGGGGACAGCACCTTCCCGGCTACCAGCAGGGCCACGGCGGTGGCCGCGATGCCGGCGACGAAGATCGCGGAATCGGCGGACGGGGGTTGCGTCACCAGCAGCCGCTGAACGGTGAGCGCGATGGCCAGCACCAGCACCACCAGCAGGATGCTCGAGAGCAGGGCCATGAGATCGGGTGCGTCGCCCTGCAGGCCCTGCGAGCCGAATGAGGTGTCCACGGACAGGGGGATACCGGCCAGCAGGCGCATCCCCATGAGGTACGCGGATCCGGTGGACTCCAACTGCAGGGGGCGGTCCAGGTGGTAGGCCACGCTGTCCCACAGGCCCGAGGGCGCCACGAGCGCGAGCGGAACGACCACCAGGGCCACCAGGGCAAGCCCGGACAGCGCGCCGCGCAGGACATCGCGGCCACCATGCCTGCGGGCGTGCACCAGCACCAGTGCGGGGATGAACGCGAGGGGCACGAGCTTGACCAGCACGGCGGCGCCCAGCAGCAGCCAGGCGGCCGTCATGCGGTCGGTCACCACGGCCCAGAGGATCCACGCGATCAGGGCTGCCAGGACCAGGTCGAACCGTGTGGACACGAGGCCGCCCAGCAGCACGGGGATGAACGCCGTGATCACCCCCGCGGCGGCCTGGCGAGCGGTGCTCAGCCCGAGCGCACGCGCGGTGAGGGTCACGGGCACCACCGTGAGCACCAGGGCGATCATCATGAGGAACGAGAATGACGCCGCGTACCCACCGGGCAGCACGCCCGCGAACCAGAAGAGCGCCGCGGCAAGCGGGGGGTACTCCAGGGCGAAGTCCCGGTAGGGCAGTGCCCCGCCGGACATCTGGCGGTAGGCCTCCTCGTACACCGGGATGTCGGAGATCTGGGCCACCGAGGCGTTGACCCACTGCATGGGGCCCACCCACACCAGCACGGCGGTGATGCCCATGATCCACGGCAGCCACCGCTCCAGCAGGGCGTCGTGGCGCATCAGGCATCACCCCCGGCGGGCGCGGCGCTTCGGGAGCCCCGTCGGAGCATCCGCCGCGTCGCGGCCATCAGTCGCCCATCGGGCGGGTTGGACTGCGGGTCCGGGTCCGGCCAGTCGGGCACCACCACCAGGATCACCAGGGGGAGGAACCACGGGATGTACAGGTAGAACCAATGGGTGAGCACCAACTCGAAGCCGATCAGTAGCGCCGCCGAGATGGCGGCCCACTGGACGATGTCCAGGCGGCGGGGCCACCGGAGCACCAGCAGCGCCGCCAGTACCACCAGCACGCCCACCGCGATGTGCACGGGGCGCAGCCCGTCGTACTGGCCCCAGATGGAGAAGGGTGATTCGCGGTCGGCCTGGTATCCGATGGTGCGCGACCAGAACGCCCGGATGCCGTCGGTGCCATCGAGGAACAGCACCCATCCCGTGAGCAGCGCCGCGAGGGCCAGCCCACCCAGATAGGCCAGCAGGCGCCGGGGCCCGGAGGCCGGGTCGCGGCGCGGGAACGGGTGGCGCGCCCATAGGGGCACCAGGATCGCCGGGGCGACCTTCGCGGCCACCCCGAGCCCGATCATGGCCCCGCGGCCCAGGGGCCGCGCGGCCAGTACCAGCCCCCACGCCACGCACGCGGCGATGAGGGCGTCGTTGGAGTTGCTCGACAGCGTGAAGGCCGTGAACGGGAATGCCGCCCATGCGATGGCGAAGGTCAGCCCCATGCGTCGTCCGGCAAGGCGCCACCCCAGCACCAGCAGCGCGAGCAGGGTGAGGCCGTCGAAGAGCACCGCGGCGCCGTGCGCGGCGGGGAGATCGTCCCACTTCCCCGTGTAGGGCATGGCGGCCTCGAACGGCACGTACGCCAGGTAGTTCAGGGGGCCGTAGGTGTCGCACTGCCCGCAGTCCGAGGGAAAGTTCCCGTAGGGCGTCTCGCCATGGACGATCAGGTCGGCGCCGATCACCCCCGCATAGCCCACGTCGATCACATTGCTGTTCAGGCCGTTCAGGCCCCAGCGCAGGGCCATGAGCACGATGAGCACGGTGACCAGCAGCCACGCCGGCATCCACCCGGGCAGTCCGGGAGCGCGGCCCGGGCCCCCGGGGGAGGGACTGTCCCCGGGGTTGGCATCCGGCGTCGCCCGCCGCACGCGTGCCCGGCGCACCGTGATCCATGCCATGCGCGTCAGCAGGTACAGCAGCGGCGGGTACTGCAGCGGCACCGACGTGAAGATGTCGCCCTCGTTGAACCATGCCCACGACACGGTGAACGACAGCAGCGCGAGCAGGTCGAGGGTGCGCCAGGAGAGCAGGTGGCGTGGCCGCGTGATGGGTAGCAGCACCAGCAGGAACACCAGCGACAGCGGAATCCAGATGCGCCACCGATTCACCGCCCGCCCGAAGGCCCCCTCGTAGCCCCGGGCCATCATCCAGGCCACCTGTGGCCCGGTCCGCACCTCGGCGATGTCGCCGGTCTCGTCCGCGACGTACACCTCGGCCTCGACCGCCTCGTCATCGGCGGTGCCACCCACGAACGAGACCTTCCAGCGGCGGTCCTTCTCCTGCAGTTCGGCGGTGGTCCGCCGGATGGGGTGGTCGGCCACCCATGCGGCCAGGCGCGGGTCGGCCTCCGCCAGCGAGATGGCCTCATCGCGCGAGAGGGCTGGGGAGTACGGCGTGTCCGCCCGGTCGGTCTGGTCGCGGCCCGCTACCTGCTCGCGCAGGTCGGCCGCGCCTTCGGCCACCCCGTCGATGACGCCCCCCGCGGCGGCGAGCGCCTCGGATGGCGTGGTGACCGCAATGCCCGGCCCCGGCGCCTGCTGTGCCGCGGCGGCGAGGGGCAGCGCCAGCGTCGCGGCGGCGGCGAGCGCGATCACCACGGAGCCGCGCCGACCGATCATGGGCCCGTCCGGCCGCCTAGCGGAAGGACCAGCGCCGGCTGAGCAGGTAGTTCAGCGGCGTCACGAGGATGATGGCGATGGCCTGGGCGTACAGCTCGCCGAGCCCGGCATCCACCAGCACGTGCAGGATGATGAGGTTCGCGCCCAGCGCCACCAGGCACACCAGCAGGTAGCGCACCCCCTGGGCCATGAGGCCCTCGCCGGCTGCGCGGAAGGTCCAGTGGCGGTTGAGCAGGAAGTTGTTGAGCCACGCGACCACGAATGCGACGGTCGCCGCGGGGATGTAATGCATCCCGCCCGCCGTGGCCAGCCAGAACACCAGCAGGTTGACCGCATAGCCGGACAGGCCGACGGCCAGGAACTTGGCCAGTTGCAGCCAGTCGGATCGCGCCACCCGGCGGGGGTCGGGAAGGCGGAGCATCGCGAGCGGTGAACGCCCGCTCGCCGGTGTCTGGTTCGCAGGCAAGGCGGCTGAGGCTATCAGAGGGGGTGCGGCCTCCTGCGTGCGGTCGTCACGTGCGCGGCAGGTGCGGGCGCCGCCGCGGCGTATCATCTTGCACAGCCCCGGTGGGCCCTATCCCATGAGCACCAGTGACGTGACCGACAACACAGGCACAGGGGCCCCGATGCCCCCGCAGACGCTGCTCGTCGGACCCGCTGACGCGGCCCGGTACGACTCCCGGTTCTCGGCGCTGGCGTCGGGCACGACGTCGTCGGTGATGCGCGACCTGATGGCCATCACCGAGAAGGCCGACATCATCTCGCTGGCCGGCGGGCTGCCCGACACCGAGACGTTCCCGCGCGAGATCTTCGACGAGATCGTCGGGGAGATCGGCACGGACTTCCTCGCGGCATCGCTGCAGTACGGACCGACCGACGGCATGGGCGACCTGCGGGAGCAGATCGTGTCGGTGATGGCCGATGAGGGCGCGCGCGCCCGCGCGGACGACGTGCTCATCACCACGGGCGGGCAGCAGGCCATCGACCTCAGCATCCGCACCTTCGTGAACCGCGGTGACCCGGTGCTGGCCGAGGGCCCCACGTACCCGGGCGCTGCACCGTGCTTCACGGCGTACGGCGCCGACGTGACCCATGTGCCCATGGATGACGACGGCATGCGCGAGGACCTGCTGGAAGAGGCCTATCACCGGCTGGCCGCTGAGGGCCGCCCGCCCAAGATCCTCTACACCATCCCGAACTTCCAGAATCCCGCAGGCGTCACCATGTCGCGGGAGCGCCGCGAGCGCCTGGTGGAGTTCGCGCACCGGGTGGGGCTGCTGATCATCGAGGACAACCCCTACGGGCAGATCCGGTTCGAGGGGGATCCGCTCCCCACCCTGTACGAGTTGGACGATGGCGCCGGGTGGGTGGTGTACCTGGGGACGTTCTCGAAGATCCTCGCGCCGGGCGTGCGCGTGGGCTGGGCGGTGGCGCCCCCGCAGGTGCTGCGCAAGATGAACCTGGGCAAGCAGGCCGCGGATCTCTGCTCCAGCACCCTCACGCAGCGGTTCGTCACCGAGTACCTGCGCCGCTACGACTACCGCGAGCACGTTGCCCGGGTCACCGGCATCTACCGCAGCCGGCGCGACGCCATGCTGTCGGCCCTGGAGGCCCGCTTCCCGGAGGGCGCCACCTGGACCCGCCCGCGCGGCGGGCTGTTCGTGTGGGCCACGCTCCCGGACTTCATCGACACCACCGCGCTGCAGGCCAAGGCCCTGGAGCGCCAGGTGGCGTTCGTGCCCGGCGAGGGTGCGTTCCTCGACGGCCGCGGCCGGAACTCCATGCGGCTGAACTTCTCGGGCGTGCCCGAGAGCATGATCACCGAGGGCATCGGGCGGCTGGGTGACGTGGTCACCGACTTCATCGCCCTGCACCAGGCCCTCAACCCCGGCGCACGATGAGCCGCGTTGCGGTCCTCAAGGGCGGTCCCTCGCTGGAGCGCGAGGTGTCGCTGCGCTCGGGCACCAACGTGGAACTGGCACTGGGCCGGCTGGGGCACGAGGTGGTGCCCATCGATGCCGATCAGCACCTGGTGCGCGCGCTCCGCGACGCGCGACCGGAGGTGGCGTTCATCGCGCTGCATGGGCGTGGCGGGGAGGACGGCACGGTGCAGGAGATCCTCGAGATCCTGAAGATCCCCTACACCGGGTCGGGTGTGCTGGCCAGCGAGCGGGCCATGGACAAGGTGGTGTCCAAGGCCCTGTTCCGCGCCGCGGACGTGCCCACCCCGCACGGCTATGCCTTCTCGAAGGAGGCCTTCAGCAAGATGGGCGCCGCCGAGGCGCTGCCCGAGATCCAGCAGGCGCTGGGCCTGCCGTTGTGCGTGAAGCCGGCGCGGCAGGGGTCGGCGCTGGGCATCTCGATCGTCCGCGAGCCGGGTGACCTGGGCGGCGCGATCCTGAACGCCATGGGGTTCGACGACCGCGTGCTGGTGGAGCGGTTCGTCCCGGGGCGTGAACTGGCCGTGAGCGTGGTGATGGCCCGCGACCCGTGGGCGCTGCCGGTGATCGAGGCCGTCCCGCTGGGGCATGACTTCTATGACTTCGAGGCGCGCTACACGCCCGGCGAGACCGAACTGCGCCCGCCGCGGGACCTGGACGAGGCCACGGTGCAGGAGGCCGCCGCCGTCAGCATCGCTGCCGCCCATGCGCTCGCGTGCCGGGGCATTGCCCGCGTGGACCTCATCCTCGACGATGAGGGCCGCCTGTGGGTGCTGGAGGTCAACACCATCCCGGGCATGACCGACACCAGCCTGCTGCCCAAGGCCGCCGAGGTCGCCGGCATCGGCTTCGACCGCGTGGTGGCCGACATGCTCGACCTGGCGGCGCTCGACACGTGAACGGCGACATCCCGGGCGCACGCCGCGAGCGGATCGACTGCGGTGGGGCCGTGCTGTCGGTGCAGTTCATGGGGCCCGACGATGGCGAGCCGGTGATCATGTGGCACGGGTTCCCGGAGATGGGGTACTCATGGCGCCACCAGGCCGCGGCGCTCGCCGCGGATGGCTATCGCGCGATCGTCCCGGATCTGCGCGGCTACGGGGAGAGCGACCGGCCGACGGGGACTGATGCCTATGCCTTCCCCCAGTTGGTGGGCGACGTGGTGGGGCTCATCAACGCCCTGGGGCACGGATACGCGCACCTCGCGGGCCACGACTGGGGCGGCAGCCTGTGCTGGGCCACGTCGGCGCTGATGCCCGACACGGTCCGCTCGCTGATGATCCTGAACGCCCCGCATCCGGTCGCCAGCGCGGAGTGCCGTCAGGTGCCCGAGCAGCAGCAGAAGAGCTGGTACATGCTGCTCTTCCAGTTCGAGGGCGTGGCCGAGGAGTGGCTGCTGAAGGACGGTGCGGCGAACCTCTCGGCCTTCGTGTTCGACACCGCTGCACCGGGGACATTCGGTGACGAGGAGCGCCGGGTGTTCACCGATGCCCTGATGCGTGAGGGGGCCATGACCGCGGCGCTCGAGTACTACCGCGCCAACATCCCCCCGGGGAACTGGCTGAAGCCGCCGCCCGACCTGCCGCCCGTGACGGTGCCCACCACCATCATGTGGGCGGACGCCGACGCCTACATGACCCCGCTCCTGCTCGAGCGCTCCATCACCAAGGTGGAGGGCCCCCTCGAGGTGGTGATGCTGGAGGGCGTGAGCCACTGGGCGCAGCAGGAGGCCCCGGACCTGGTGACCGCGGCCATGCGGGACCACCTGGCGCGCACCCGGTGAGCGCGGGTCGTATCGACACCGTGCGCGACGGGTGGGTGGCCGTCGTAACCATCACGAACGAGTCGCGGGCCAACAGCCTGGACGACCCGATGCTGGATGCGCTGGTCGCGGCACTGTCGGCGGATGCGCTGGAGGGCGCCCGGGCCGTGCTGCTGACCGGTGCAGGCGACCGCAACTTCTCCGGCGGTGTGGACCTGCAGGCCCGTGATGGCGCGGCCCTCACGGACGCGGTCCGCACGGGCGAGCGACTGCTGGGCCGCGTCGCCGACGCGGTGGAGGACTGCCCCGTGCCGGTGATCGCGGCGCTCAACGGCAATGCGTTCGGCGGGGCGCTGGAGATCGCCATGGCTGCGGACTGGCGGCTCGCCACCCGCGGGGCCCGGCTCGGCATGCCCCCGGCACGCCTGGGGTGGGTCTATGCGGCACCGGGCATCCGGCGGTTCGTGCGGGTGATCGGTGCCCCGGCCACCCGGGAGCTGTTCCTGACCGGCCGACCCATCGATGCCGAGGCCGCACGCCGCATCGGCCTTGTGAACCGGGTGGTGGACCGCCTGGAGTTGCGTGCGCTCGCGATGGCCGATGCCCGGGCGATTGCCGCCAATGGCCCCATTGCCGTGGCCGGCATGCGGTCCATCATCCGGGCGATCGACGATGACCCCGATCCTGCGCGGGCGGAGGCGGTTGCCGACGAGTGGCGTGACCGGGCGTTCGCCAGCGACGACATCGCCGAGGGCCTCGGGGCCTTCCGCGAGAAGCGGGACCCCGACTTCCGCGGCGCGTGAGCGCCCCGTGATGCGCGCGTTTGCGCATGATCGGTTCACCTATCCGCTGCCGGAGGGCCACCGCTTCCCGCTGGGGCGCTACCGGATGCTCCGCGAGGCCATTGAGTCCACGGGGCTGGCCGAGGTCCTGGAGGCGCCACCCGCGGACGACGCGGATCTGCTCCTGGCCCATGACCCCCGCTACCTCGAGCGCGTCGCGCATGGGCGCCTGACCGACCGCGAGCAGCGTGGCCTGGGGCTGCCCTGGTCGCCGCAGCTCGTGGAGCGCGGGCGCAGGAGCGTGGGTGCCACCCTCGCCGCCGCCCGCGCCGCCTGCGTGGAGGGTGCGGCGGTGAACCTGGGTGGGGGCACGCACCATGCCTTCGCGGCATCGGGCCGGGGGTTCTGCACGTTCAACGATGTCGCGGTGGCGGTGCGGCGCCTGCGCGGGGACGGCACCGTGCGACGTGTGCTGGTGGTGGACCTGGACGTCCATCAGGGTGACGGCACGAATGCGCTCCTGGGCCCGGACCCGCTCACCACCTGCGCCGGCATCAACGGCGGGGCGAACTATCCATTCCGCAGGGTGCCGGGCGACGTGGAGGAGGACCTGCCGGATGGCACGGGCGACGGCGCCTACCTGGAGGCGCTGGGGCGCCTGCTGCCGGCCGCCCTTGCCCGGGGCGCACCGGACCTGTGCATCTATTTGGCCGGGGCGGACCCGTATGAGGACGATCGGCTGGGTCGCCTGGCGGTGACGCAGGCAGGCCTGGCCGAGCGCGACCGGATGGTGCGGGACCGCATGCGCGCGGCCGGGGTGCCCGTGTGCGTGCTGCTGGCCGGGGGCTACGGCCGGCGCATCGAGGACACCGTGGCCATCAACCTGGCCACGGTGTCCTCGTTCGCGCGGTAGTCGCTAGGCGATCGGCCCCGCGGCCACGACCTCGGGGCTCACCATCGACGTGTACTGCTGGAAGTTCTCGCGGAAGGCGGCCGCGAGCTTCTTGGCCGTCTCCTCGAACTGCGCCGGGTCCGGCCAGGTCTGGATGGGGTCGAGCAGCTTCGGGTCCACGCCGGTGACGCTCACCGGCACGTGAAGGCCGAAGATCGGGTCCTGGCGGGTCTCCGCCGTGTCGAGCTCGCCGTTGATGGCGGCGCGCACCAGCGTGCGGGTGGCCTTGATGGGCATGCGCGAGCCCACGCCGTACTGGCCGCCCGTCCATCCGGTGTTGACGAGGTAGGCGGTCGCGCCGGTGCTGGCGAGGCGCTCGCCCAGCATCTCGGCGTACACGTTCGGCCTCTGCGGCAGGAACGGTGCGCCGAAGCAGGTGCTGAATGTGGTCTGCGGCTCGGTGACGCCCACCTCGGTGCCGGCCAGCTTGGCGGTGTAGCCGGAGAGGAAGTGGAACATCGCCTGCTCGGGCGTGAGGCGGGCGATGGGGGGCAGCACGCCGAAGGCGTCTGCTGTGAGCATCACGACGGTGCTGGGGATGCCCGCGCGCTTCTCCGGGACCGACCCCGGGATCTGCGTGAGCGGGTAGGCGGCGCGGGTGTTCTCGGTGATGCTGTCGTCGTCCAGGTCAAGCACGCGGGTGGCGGGGTTGGCCACGGCGTTCTCCACCACGGTGCCGAAGTGGTGGGTGGTGGCGAAGATCTCCGGCTCGGCCTCGGCCGAGAGGTTGATGATCTTCGCGTAGCAGCCGTTCTCGATGTTGAACACGCCGTCGTCGGCCCAGCCGTGTTCGTCGTCACCGATGAGGCGGCGCTCGGGGTCGGTCGACAGCGTGGTCTTGCCGGTGCCCGAGAGCCCGAAGAACACCGCAACGCGGCCGTCGTCGGCCACGTTGGCCGAGCAGTGCATCGAGAGGATGCCCTCCTCGGGCAGGCGGTCGTTCATCAGGGTGAAGATCGACTTCTTGATCTCACCGCCGTAGCGCGTGCCGCCGATGAGGATCTCGAGCTCGGTCAGATTGAGGGTGACGAACCCGCTGGCGTTGGTGCCGTGCGTGGACGGGTCGGCTTTGAACTCGGGCGCGTGCAGGATGACCGCGCGCGGCTGGTGCACGGCGATCTCCTCGGGCGATGCCGGGATGAACATTGTGCGGGCGAACAGCGTGTGCCACGCGGAATCGCTCACCAGGCGCAGCGGCAGGCGGTGCTCGGGGTGGGCGCCGGCGAAGGCGTCCAGGACGAACAGCTCACGGCCGTCCGACAGCCATGACACCAGGTCCTTGCGCAGGTGCGCATTGTGCTCGGGGGAGATGGGCTGGTTGGGGCCCCACCACACGCGGTCGTCGCTGCCGGGCTCCTTGACGGTGAACTTGTCCTTGGGGGACCGCCCGGTGTTGGGAGCGGTGTTCACCAGGAGGGGACCGCCGGCCGAGATCTCCCCCTCGCCGCGGCGGAGGGCGTGCTCGTAGATCTCTTCCGTCGTGGGGTTCCAGTGGATGGTGCCCGAGGTGGTGATGCCGTGGGCGTCCAGGCCGACGGGGCCGCTGCCGTTGCTCATGCAATCCCTCCGATGGGGTTATTCAGCCGCGTAAAAGTACCTGTTCGGCCCGGTGTACGGGGTTCCGGGGCAAGGGCCATTCGTACCGCTGGTAGCGTCGGCCCATGCGGCGGGATGAACTGGAGATGGCCGGGATCAACGTTCCGGTGCTGGCCACGGTGTGCGCGGGGCCCCTCCCGCAGCCCGGGGAGTGGGCCGCGCGCCTCGAGCGCGCAGGACTCGACGTCATCACCACCGGTGCCGAGGTGGATCATCCGGAGATAGTGCAGGAGGCCGTGGCCGCGGTGCCGTTCCGTCCGGTGCTCGCGCGTGGGGCGGATGCGGACGCCCTGGTGGCCGCCGGGGCGCGAATGGTGGCCACGGATGGTCCGGTGCCCCTTGGTGCATATGCCTTCCGCCCGGATGAGCAGGTGGTGGTCGCGGTATCGGCCGACCGTCCCGCGGAGAACGCGAACGACGTGGCGCGCGTGGTGCTGGAGGCCGCCCGTGGGGGCCGGGCGTCGGCCATCTGGGTGGCGGCCCCCGACCTGTCCCCGGTGCCCGAGGACGTCGTGCAGGCCAAGCTGGAGGCCATGTGCGAGGGCACCCGGATGGCGCGCTTGTGGTTGTCGAAGCAGCAGAGCGACCCCGACTGACCCCGGGGGCTAGGCGGCGCCCTCCGGCAGGCGGTTTCGGCGCCGTGCCGAGAAGTAGGTGGCCTGTGGGTGATGCATGATGATCGCCGCCGTGCTCTGCTCGGGGGTGAGCTGGAATGCGCTGGTGAGGCCCATGCCCATCTCGTCGGGGTGCGGCGCCAGCAGGCGCAGCACGTCCACGTGCTGCTCGATGTCCGGGCAGGCCGGGTAGCCCCATGAGTACCGCCGGCCCTGGTCGGTGCCCAGGCCGAGTTCGCGCTTGATGCGCGCGTGCACCAGGTCGGCCATGCCCTCGGCGGCCTCCACGGCGAGCCCGTGGGCGAAGTACGCCTCGGTGTACTCCTCCTCCGCCTGCAGGCGGTCCAGGTACTCGGTGGCCTCCTGCCCCACGGTCACGGCCTGCAGCGCGATGACATCACGCACTCCGGAATCCACGGGGCGCACGTAGTCGGCCAGGCACAGCAGGCGCCTCTCATCCTGGCGCGGGAAGTCGAACCGGGCGGCCTCGTCCCCCGTCTCCGGGTCGAACACCACCACGGCGTCGCCGTCGCGACCGGCGGGGAAGTAGCCGTAGGTGGCCCGCGGGACGATCCAGCCCTCCTCGATGGAGCGCCTCTCCATTTCGGCGCGCCGGGGCTCGAACTCCTCGCGCACGATGCGCTGGAACTCGGCGTCATCCTGTCCACGCCCGCCCCACGACATCTTGTAGAGCGACTTCTCGTCCATGCGGGCGAACATCTCGTCCACATCGAAGTCCGTCACGCGCACGGCGCCCCAGAACGGCGGGCCGGGAACAGGGGCCTCGTCGAGCTGCACCGGCTCGGCCGCCGGACGCGGCCGCGCCTTGGCCTCGGTGACCTTCTCGGCGCTCTCACGCGCCTCGTCCAACTGCTCCTGGCGGAACACCGGGCGATCGTCGGGGTCCTGCAGGCGGTCCACCGCGGACAGCCCGTCGAAGGCATCTTTGCAGTAGAACACCCCACCGGCGTACGGGTCACCATCCTCCAGGAAGAGCGTGCGCCGCCCGAACTGGCGGTTGATGGCGGCTCCGCCGATGAGCACGGGGTAGTCCATGCCGCGCGCGGCCAGCTCCTGCACCAGCAGGGGCATCTGCTTGCTGGTGCTCACCAGAAGCGCCGACACTCCGATCACATCGGCGCCGTGCTCCTCGGCGGCGTCGATGATGGCCGTCACGGGGACCTGCCGGCCCAGGTCGTGCACCGTGTAGCCGTTGTTCTTGAGGATGGTGCCCACGAGGTTCTTGCCGATGTCGTGCACGTCGCCGAACACGGTGGCCATGATGACCGTGCCCTTGGTGTAGCCCTCCACCTGGTCGAGGAACTGCTCGATGTGGGCCACGCTCTTCTTCATCACCTCGGCGCTCTGCAGCACGTAGGGCAGGATGAGTTCACCCCGGCCGAAGCGGTCGCCCACCTCCTTCATTGCGGGCAGGAGCACCTCGTTCAGCACGGCGATGGCCGGGTCGTTGGTGCGTCCTCCACGCTGGTCGAGCGCGGCGTCGATGTCCTCCTCCACGCCCTCGGGTACGCGGTGCAGGATGCGCTCGAAGATGATCTCGTCGGGCGGCAGGCCCTCGAAGCGCGCGGCGGGGTCGGGTGCGGCCTCGGCCTCCACGCCCTCGTACTTGGCGATGAAGCGCGGCAGGGCGTCCTCGCGGCGCGCGAAGATCAGGTCGTCGGCCAACTCCACCTCGTCGGCGGGGATCTCCCCCAGCGGACGGTTGTGCGTGGGGTTGATCATCGCTAGGTCGAGTCCGGCGTCCACCGCCCGCGCCAGGAACACGCTGTTCAGCGTGGCGCGCGCCGGCGGGGTGAGCCCAAACGACACGTTGCTCACGCCGAGGCTGGTGTAGACGCCCGGCAGGTTCTCCTTGATGAGCCTGATGCCCTCGATGGTGGCGGCGCCGGAATCGCGGTACTCATCCTCGCCCGTGGCCAGTGTGAACGTGAGCGCATCGAAGATGAGGCTCTCGGGGGGCAGCCCGTACTCATCCACCACGATGTCGTGGATCTTCCGGGCGACGGCGAGCTTGGCCTCGGGCGTCTTGGCCATGCCGTCCTCGTCGATCGTCAACGCGACCACCGCGGCACCGTGCTTCTTCACGATGGGCACCACGCGTTCGATGCGCTCGCGACCGTTCTCCATGTTGATGGAGTTCACGATCGCCCGACCGGGGTAGGTATCCAGCGCGGCGGCGATGGCGTCGGGCTCGGTGCTGTCGATCATCAGGGGCGCTTCGACGCCCATGGCCAGCTTCTTCGCGAGGATGGCCAGCTGCTCGGCCTCGTCGGTGCGCTCGGTGAGGGCCACGCACACGTCCAGGACGTGGGCGCCGAACTCCACCTGCTCGCGGGCCACGGCGAGGGCGCCGTCGAAGTCGTCGGCGAGGATCATCTCCTTGATCTTGCGGCTGCCCTGTGTGTTGACGCGCTCACCCACGATGGTGGGGCGGGGCTCCTGCCCCAGGTCGACGCCCCGCATGGCGCTGGCGATCCGTGGCTCGGCGGTCACCTCGTGCGCGTGTGGGGTCACATCCCGCAGCGCGGCGACGAGCGCGCGGATGTGGTCGGGCGTGGTGCCGCAGCAGCCACCCACCACGTTGGGCCCGTAGTCGCGCACCATCGCGGCCATCTGCGCGGCCATCTCGTCCGGGCCCAGGTCGTAGTGCGCCTCGCCGCCCACGTTCCGGGGGAGTCCCGCGTTCGGCACCACGGAGATGGGCTTCCGCGAATGGCTGCACATGTACGACACCGGCTCGCGCAGGTGCTCGGGGCCGACGGAGCAGTTGGTGCCGATCACATCGGCACCCATGCCCTCGAGGATGGTGACGACCGCGCCCACGTCCGTGCCCAGCAGCATGCGCCCGGTTTGGTCGAACGCCACCTGCGCCTGGATCGGCACGCTGGCGCCGAGGTCGTCGAACGCCAGCCGGATTCCGTGGATGGCCGCGCGCGTCTCCAGGATGTCCTGCTGGGTCTCGATCAGCAGCACGTCGGCGCCGCCCTGCATCAGGCCCGCGGCCTGCACGCGGATCTGCTGCGCCAGCTCATCGAAAGTGATGCCCGACAGCTTGGGGTCGTCGGTGCCGGGCAGCATGCCGGTGGGCCCGATGGAGCCGATGACGAACCGGGGGATGCCGTCGGCCGCCTCGAAGTCGTCGCATGCGCGACGGGCGTTGCCCGCTGCGGCGACGTTGATGTCGGTGACGAACTCGGCCAGATTGCCGCCGTCGGGCCGTTGCCACTCCTCCAGGCGCAGGGCGGTGGCCTGGAACGAGTTGGTCTCCACCGCCTGCGCACCCGCCTCGAGGTACGCGCGGTGGATCTCCTCGATCAGGTCGGGACGCGTGATGGAGAGGTAATCCACGGCACCTTCCAGCGCCCCGCCCCCGTAGTCATCGGCGGTGAGGTCGCGTGCCTGGATCTGCGTGCCCATCCCGCCGTCGAAGATCACGACGCCATCACGGAGGGCCGGTAGGTAGAGGCCGGCGTTCTTCACGTAGGGCTCAGGCTATCGCGCATCGGCGTTCGGTGAAACCGCCGCCCGTGCGGAATCCACGACCGACCCGGTGCTGATGGCCGCCTGCCCCCGCGCCACCACGGGATCTGCACCCGCCACGCGTGCCTGATCGAGCAGTTCGGTATTGGTGTGTCCGGCGAAGGCGGCCAGTGGGATATCGCGCGATGCCGGGTCGGCGCGGAGGGCCTCGATTACGGCGATCGCGCCGCCGCCGGCCTCGAGGTCAACGAGGATGCAGGCCGGCGTGTCCTCGCCCAGTGCCTCCATGAGCCGCGTGGGCCCGCCGGCAACCCGCAGCCGGTACCCGGCGATGTCCAGCCCGCTCTCGATGCGTGACCGCATCATGAGGTCGGGGCACAGCGCGATGACAAGCGGCCGGTCGTCCACGCGCCCGACGCTAGCAAGGGGACAGTCCCTCCCCCCTGTGGCACAGTGGCGCGCGTGATTCGCGTGTTCATTGCCACCTCGCGGGACGGCTTCATCGCGGGGGTCGATGACGATCTCTCCTGGCTGCCTGACGGCCACGCCGGGGAGGACTACGGCTATGAGCAGTTCATGGCCGGGGTGGGGGCGATCCTCATGGGCCGCCGCACCTACAACGTCGTCGAGGGCTTCGGCACCGGCTGGCCGTATGGCGACACGCCGGTGCTGGTGGCCACCACGCGGCCGCTCGATCCCGTGGAGCCCAGCGTGCGGGCGGTGTCAGGCACGCCGGAGACGATGCTCGCCGAGGCCCGGGAGGTGGCCGGTCGGCGGGACGTGTACGTGGACGGCGGTCAGCTGATCCGGCAACTGCTCGATGCCGGACTGATCGACGAGTTCATCGTCACGGTGATCCCCGTCGATCTCGGGGATGGAATCCCCCTGCTCGCGGGGGCGGACCAACGGGACCGGCTCAGCCTGGAGGCGTCACGCGCATTCCCGTCGGGGGTCGAGCAGCGGCGGTATGTGCCGGCCGGCTAGGCGGCGATGAACTCGGCCTGGTGCATGGGCTCGGGAACCGGCATGCCGGCTGCGCGCAGCGCCTCGATGTGCCCGGCAAGGGCCTCGCGCATCAATGCGGCGGTCTCCTCACGGGTGTCAGAGCCGGCGTAGACGGGAAGGTCGAGGCAGTACGCGCCCCACGTGCCGTCGTCGCCCTGCTCATAGATCACGAGGTACTCCTTCATCGAAGGTCCTCCAATCCCGTCTGGCACCGGATTGCCGCAAGCGTTCCGCGCGTGACTGTAGTGGAGTCCTTGCCCGCCACGGTCACGCGCGATCGACCGCCGGGGCTGACCCACACCTCGTGGGAGCCACGCTGTCGCGTCGGGGCCCATCCCGCAGCGCGCAGGGCGTGGCGAATCTCTCTATACGTTGGCGGCATGTGGCCGAATGTATGGAAGCGGTGCACGCGCGAGGTGCGCCGATCGCGCCGCAATGCGCCTGTTGGGGTGCCAGTGTTCACGCCATGAAACAGCCCCGCCTCATCCCGCTCGGCGAGTTCTTCGACAACCCCGAGCGCGCCCTGGCCAAGCCGTCGCCCGACGGCACCATGCTCTCGTGGCTCGCGCCGCTCGACGGCCTGCTCAACGTGTGGGTGCGGCCCATCGCGGGTGGTGAGGCCGTGCCGGTGACCCGCGACACCGACCGCGGCGTGATGGGGTATTCGTGGACCCGCGACTCGAAGCACATCCTGTACAGCAAGGACCAGGGAGGGGATGAGAACCACCACGTGATGATGGTGGACGTTGCCGGCGACGGCACGGCGCGCGACCTCACGCCCTTTGACGGCGTGCGCGCGAGCATCGTGTCGGTGCCCAGGGCCACTCCCGGCCAGATCATCGTCAGCACCAACCGGCGCGACCGCTCGGTGTTCGACGTGGAGCGGCTCGACCTGGCAACCGGCGCCCTCACGCCCGTGGCGGAGAACCCCGGCAACATCATCGGCTGGGTGGCCGACCGCCACGGCGCAGTGCTCGGTGCCTACGCGCAGACCCCCACAGGCGACTACCAGCTGCTGGTGCGCGACACCGAGCAGGACGACTTCCGCGTGCTGGCCGAGTTCGACAACGAGGACGGCGGCCAGCCCTACGGGTTCGATTCCGATGGCGGCGTGATGTGGGTGGGCAGCGCCCGCGGCAGCGATCGCTCGCGGCTCGTGGCCATCGACGTCGCCACCGGCGCGGAGACGGTGATCGACGAGGACGAGGTGGCCGACCTCGGCATGCCCATCATCAGCGACCGGCACCGCACGCTGCTGGGGGCCGCCTACCTGCGGGATCGCCTCGTGGTGCACGCCTTCGACGACCGCTTCGCCCGCGACTTCGAGAAGGTGCGGAAGATCGCCGACGGCGACCCGCGCATCACCGGCAGCGATGCCGACGAGACGATGTGGACGGTGGCCTTCGACAGTGACGTGGACCCCGGGGCCACGTACCTGTTCAACCGTGAGACGGGCGAGAGCGAGTTCCTCTTCCGCCCGCGCCCCTGGCTCTCGCCGGACGATCTCTCACCCATGCGCCCCGTGCAGATCGCGACGCGCGACGGGCTCACGATGTACTGCTACCTCACCGCGCCACGCGGGCTCGAGCCCACCGGGCTGCCGATGGTGCTCTACGTGCATGGCGGTCCGTGGAGCCGCGATGCCTGGGGGTACGACGGCGTGGCCCAGTTCCTCGCCAACCGCGGCTACGCCGTGCTGCAGGTGAACTACCGCGGATCCACGGGATTTGGCAAGCACTTCATGCATGCGGCCGAGCGCGAGTTCGCAGGGAAGATGCATGACGACCTCATCGATGCGGTCGACTGGGCTGTGGCCGAGGGCGTGGCCGATCCGGATCGCATCGCCATCTACGGCGGCTCCTACGGCGGCTACGCCACCCTGGTGGGCGTCACCTTCACGCCTGACCGGTTCCGCGCGGCCGTCAGTTTCGTGGGGCCGTCCAACCTGGTCACGCTGGTCCGGTCGTTCCCCGACTACTGGCGGCCCTTCCTCGCCAGCACCTGGTTCCGGTTCGTGGGCGACCCGGAGGTGGAGGCCGACCGCGAGGACATGTGGGCGCGCTCACCGCTCTCGCGGGTGGACGCCATCACCACGCCGCTCATGGTGATCCAGGGGGCGAACGACCCGCGCGTCACCAAGCACGAGAGCGATCAGATCGTGCAGGCGCTCGAGGACCGGGGCATCGCGGTGGAGTACATCGTGGCCGACGACGAGGGCCACGGCTTCGCCAAGCCCGCCAACCGGATGCGCGCCTACCGCGCCATGGAGGCCTTCTTCGCCGAGCACCTCGAGGGGCGTGCCGAGCCCGGCGCCGCCTAGTCCCTAGGGGTCGTCCCGCGGATCGGCGTCCTGGTCGAAGGGTGCCTTCCGGTCGCGTGGCCCCAGCACCCCCGGGGCACGGTTGACGGCCTTCCACAGGAGCACGGCCAGCACCGCGGCGATCAGCAGCGCGGTGATGCCCGCGGCCACCAGGCCGCCGCGGTACCACGGCTCGCCGGCAAGGGCCAGGCGGGCCTCGCGCAGGTCCCCGATGCGGGCGATCTCGTGCCCCGCGAACCCATGGCCGGGGTAGCTCGCCAGCGTGCGCCGCAGGTCGGCGCGGGCACCGTCCAGGTCGAAGCGTGACAACCGGTCGAGCGCCTCGCGGTAGGTCAACTGCGTGCGCCCCTCCCAGCCACGGACGTTCGCGCGCCCCAGCAC